>ENA-UONS01000501-UONS01000501.1-human-gut-metagenome-genome-assembly--contig:-CS19-NODE-501-length-44186-cov-16.695135_pt1 | contig 44186 bp, 35 predicted proteins | sample MGYA00242458_ERZ724005 | MGnify/ENA metagenome assembly ERZ724005
GTTTTGGCCGTCAAACCTTATTTTCGGGGGAATACCTAAAGATACAAAAAAGCCAGCTAATTCGCAATACTTTGTGTATAAATTAGTTGGCTAATTTTATACTATTTACTGAATGTCCCTATTTTCATAGCCTTCCAAGGCCAATGGTCGGGGTTTCATCCTTGCCTGCCGGCCTATTTCTTCGGATTCTCCTTGGGCTTGACGTTTGGCAGATGGATCAAACGATCTAAAGAAATGCCGCTGTCTCCGTTGTATACATCTTCATATTGAGAATGTTGCCACAGCTCGTCCTTGAAGAAGAATGCTTTCAGTGTCGGCTCCATGTACATTGCCCATGCCGCATCATCTCCATCGGCTACTGAGATGATAAAATCCGTGGACAGGCTGCAAGTATTCCTTCCTACAAATGCTCCTTCGTCAATGGCACTTGACGCATAACAGAGGAGGTTGAAGTGCGAAGTCGGTTCACGCAGTTTAAATTGCCATTTCAGTGTGCTCCACCCGGCTTCAGGGTCGCATTTGTCGATGATGTCTATGTCATTTATTGTTATCGTACGGCTGTTTCCAAGGCTCACGCCTCCTGAAAGCTCAGGACCGCTTGTGTTGATAGCTCCTCCTAATTGCATGGACACTTCACTGGTGTACGATGTCTGGTGTAACGTGGTTGTCGGGGAATATTTGTTTATAACGCCACTGGTCTCTCGGAGCGGGTAGAATCCCAATTCCACATCGGTCAGGCAAATGCCATATGCTTTATAGTAGTTGCTGGTATTATGCCACTCCCCATAAAATGAAACATCCACCTTGGCTATAAAGCTCAGGTTCACTAAATGGAAATGTCTTTTTTGCTCCTGGCTATAAGCTGACCATATTTGGGCTTGTACCTGGAAGTTGTCGCATTTTCCGTAATCTTGTTCGGGGTGTCCGTAGCGGGGAAGTGAATAGCTGGCCGGTTCGGTAACTATATAGGCCTCTACCAAGTCTGTCAAATTCGTTGTGCTGTTTGATAGCGGCTTGGGTTGCAGCGCGTCTTTCAGGCTCTGGCTTATCATGTCGCAATTGATGCCCTGCCCGTAGTCGTCCATTTCCTGTGCTTCCCCTTCGTTGTTGCCTTCGGTGGTGCCTTTAAGTTTGGAATAGAATCCGCTTGCCGACGGCAACGGACCCGAGAACACCCACAGGAGCAATTCGTCGCGCGAGTCTTCTTCATAATCATAGGGGTTGTAGCAGTCCAGCAAAGTACAAACAGTGTTGAAATCCGTGCTCGTGCCTCCCTCCATCATCATGATAATGCTCCGCTTGTAAAACATGTCCTTGAATTCGGCCAATAGCGTGGCATCCGATTCTATCCGGGTAATATCTTGCCGGGTGAAGAAAAAGGCGTCGCCCACTTCCATTTTTACGCCGGAAGTATAAGGCACGGCTTCTTTGTAACGGTTGATCATGTTGTCGGACATCGCCTGGCTTTCTTGGCTCCAAGGCGAAAGGTAATAGAGCGTGTTGTTGTGCTTGACGGTCAGCTGGTCGGTGGAGGGAAACGGGTCTGTCCACTTTTCCGGGTCGTTTACTTCTTGGCCGGGGTTGTCATCATCGCTACACGATGTGACTGTTACCAATGCCATGCAGCAAAGCAACAGATAAGAAAGTAAATGATACTTTTTCATAAAGATACTGGTTGAGTCCTGTCTTGTTGATAATTCCCTACCTCAAGCAGTAGAACTCGTTGGCTGCTTGAACTTGGGGTGTTTATAAATCATTGCAGTTCCGTATGTCCGTGTGTTTTTCCGATAGCTTTTTCGTGAAGTGTGGCAATGTACTGTTTTTATATATGACAGACAACATTTTGCCGTGTTTTTTTATTTTCAGACACGGCTTTTTTATTTAAAAATAAAGTTCCATATCAGTGTCAAGGTACGAAACCATCGGTTTCAGCGTATGAAACCAAACTATCCTGATGGGGCTGTCACGAAAAGCGGTTGGTGTGGATGCGTTGTGCCAAGGATGCCCGTATGCCGACGGGCATCAGCCTGCGATACATTTTGCGTGTCATGACGTGCCGGTTGAGGAAGTTTACGATGTATCCTGTTATCAGTGCCGCCACGACCGAGCCTTCGCGCACGCCCTCAATGTGTGCCTTGAAGGCCAGCGAAGTGGCGATGGCTAGTGCCACCAGCGTCACGTCTACATACACTTTTACATTGCCGAATTCCTTGTGGCAATGGCGGCAGGTGTATTTCACCAGCCCTTCGGCACTCATCATGGCCACTTTGGGCTTTATTTCGAGTACGACTCCTGCGGCCTGCACCAGGCAGCCTGTCAGCAGGACGGCCATCGACATGGCATAGCCGGCGGGCACTATGCTTTCGGTCAGCAGCATGTTGAAATCGATGAACGAGGAGAAAATGAACGAGAGGGGGATTTGCAGCAGGATTTCAAGGCAGTCCTTGCGCGTGCCGTATCCGTTTCTGATGAGGGCAAGCTGAATGCCCACCATTATCATGTTGGTAATGAATGTGCAGGTTCCCAGGCTTAGCGGAAGGTTGAGGCTGAGCACGTAGTTGATGCTTGACACGGGTGTGGTCCCCAAGGTGGAGCGTACTATCAATACGATGCCCAAGGCTAAAAAATAAAGCCCTAAGACAAATACACCATAACGTTTTACTAAACTTTCCTTTTCCATATATGACAGTGTCGTTGTTTGTCTATGAATTGCTTTGCGGATTTCTCCTTAACTACCGGTTATGACTTCGTATGCTAAACTTGCAGGAAATTATCTTACGGAGTCCTGAAGTGTCTTTGTGGCGGCCAGGCTATAGGATATGACATAGCAATGCCCGGCTTCTACCGGCTGCCCGTCGCCGCCATAGGTCTTGACACCGGTGGTGAATGTTTCGCCATCGGTGTTGGTGGCGGTGAGCGTGTAGCTGAAGGTCATGCCGGGCAAGTAGGCAAAGTAAGCCGTTTCGCCGGGCTGTACGGTTTGTCTGCTATCCGGGTCGGCTGTGTGGAAAGTCAGTAAAGGCTCGCTGAAGTATGCTGCCAGTTCGTCGCTGAATGCTGCCAGGCTGATACCAACGTTAATCATTGGCACTTCTACATCCAGGTAGCGTACTTTTTCTGCTTCTATATTAAATGTCTGCTTAGCATAGTATTGGGGTGCGTTCATTGTCTGACTGTTGTATGCCTCGTTATAGGCTTCTAATTCATAGTTTCCAGTGGCCAGTTCTATTTTAGTTTGGGGAAATTCTCCCGGCTCAAAGATCGTGTCTACTTCAGTGCCCTTTATTTTGATGTACAGGTCTTCCTCCACGGCTCGGGTTCTCACGTCATCAGTTACGATAGGGTTGGCTGTGACCGATTGCAGTTGCAGGTAACCGTTTAATTGGTTGCTGGGCATATCTTCTTGCTGGCAACTCACCAGTAAGAAGAGGCAGTATAGTGTGTATAGGGTTTGTTTCATAAGGCTGTTATTTATCGTAGATGAGGGAGATGTCATCGACTTTCAATATGCTTCCCATGTGTACGGTCCAGTCACCAATAACTGGATAGGTAATTGTTGTTCCTAGAGCAAAATCATTTTGAGATAGCTCTGTCTTGTTTGACGCTAAAAATTGAACGCATATCGTAGTTGCTTTTCCCCCGTCCTCATTGTAATTAAGCTGAACTGTTGCTTGCTGATATTCGCTGTCTTCGGCTGAATATGCTGTTGGTTCATATATTCCTGTTGCTATGTCTTTATCTCCATTTTTTAGAGATACTACAACTTTAAAGGCGTCAGTGTTGTACGGTTTATACTTATACCAAAATGATAAGGAAGATGGACGCGACACAAAATCATGCCCTTGTACGATTCCTGAATTATATTTACCAATAAATAGGCTACCAACCATAGCTCCACCTACATAGGTTCCCGATGTATTGGCATATCCGTCTCCACAGCCGGAAACATACATTAAGGCTGCTTTTGTTCCTTCATGGGCATCTTCGGTATAACTAACGCATGATGCAAAGCATCCTTCGTACCAAATTCCTAACGCATAGGTTCCACCTTGTGCTTTATCATTATTTGTATCCCACCAAGCAGTGCTTGCATTACCTTCCGTATATGGATGAAAAGTATAATAAGTTTTATCTTTAAAAGGCCATGTCCCTGATTTTTTCTTTTCCTCAATATACCATTCTTCCATCTCTGCATTTGATAACTGTTCTGGTGCTTCTAATGTAGCTTCAGCTTCTGTGGATGCAATAACTCCTCTGTATAAGGCTCGTACTTTGTATATTTTTGTATGTATATTATTGGCTGTTTCTTGAAATTGTTGTGTACGCCCCTTTTCTGCTTCTCGGGTAGTGCATTCAATCCAATTAGCACCGTCGTAATATTGGTAAACTAAGTTGTTTTCGATAATTTCTTTGTTGCCAGTAGTTACTGTTATCTCGTCGATTGTAAATTCCCTTGACCAACACTTGGCTGCATCCACTGATACAGAGAATTCGGGCTTGTTACATTTCAGTGTATATATCCGATCTGCCGTTTCATCTTCACTGCTCCAGCGGTTATTAGCCAGTATGTCCATTTCGATGGTATTGTTTGTTGTTTCTCCTGCATTGGTTTGCAGCCCGGCTATTAGATTGTCAAGTCGTATGATGGGAGAAGTTTTCCCTATAGTGGGCAGGCTGATGCCCAATTCTGTTTCTATATTCGTCCTGTTTTCTTCACTAAGTGTTGAAAGCTGGTATTCTTGGTTGAATGCGGCAAAACGTTTGTCTGCAAAATTGAATTTGAATTTCATGTCTTGCAGTGCTGATGACGTGTTCAATTTGATAGAAGCTGTTTTACTTTCTGTCTCGGCAAATGTAAGTGTGTTGCCTTCAAATCCTTCGGCTGTAATCTTCGGCTTTGGCAACCACTCCACCGGAATCGTCTCCGATATACTTACTGTCTCTACTTCCACTTTGTCGACAGTCAGGATGACGCCCGATTCGGTTGGTTTCACTTTCAGCGTTAGTTTGCAATGCTTGCCGGCAGCAAAAGTTGCAGCATCTTTCAGTCTTTCATCGTCCAGTGTAGTGGATACTTCCTGTCCGTTGTCTTTCAGTGTGCCCACGAATTGGAAAACGGGGATAGTGCCTGCCTGGTAGTAGGCGCTTTTGTTGGTCTGGCTGGGACCAATGGTCACGGACTGATTGCCTACTGTGATTTTCAGGGCGTAGGAAGAATACAAGTCGTTGAATTTCGCCGGTTCATCGTAGATTACGCTGGTCAGTGCGTTGGCTACGCTACATTTCAGTTCTACTGGTGTTGTTTCACCCTCAGTCACTTCTATACCACTTTCTTCTCCCTTATAGTAAGGAGTGTCCAAAGCCAATATAGGATTATCGCCGCAGGTGGCTGTCAGGGTGTATAGCCCGGCAGAAGCAGGAATTGTTTTTCCGGTAAAGTTGCCATCGTAAAGCGTGTTGCCGTTGCTTTCTTTTACAATTTTCAGTTTGAACAGTTCTGGGTCGGGTTTACCCAGTTCGGCAGGTGTACTTTTGGTAGATACAGTCACCTCTTCTTCCAGCGAGACGATGAATCCACCTTCCAGTCCTTCCCATTGCTCCGATTGGCAGGCAGTCAGTAGCAATACTACGATGGCGGTATATAAAGACTTGATATATTTCATTGTTATTGTTGTTTATCTGTTACGCTTGGCTATCTGATAAAACAAAACTATTCGTAAATCAGTTCAAAGTTGTCCAGCCATAATTTGCTGCCGACACCACCGGTGAAGTAGTCGCCATATTTGCTGGCTGTGGCTACAACAACAATGTACTTAGGTGTTCGGTTGGTATAGCGATAGTCCAGCACTAGGTCTTTCTGTTGGTAGGTCGATGTGCTGGAGCCTTGTACCAATTCGGCGTATGCTATGATTTTTGAATCAGTTTTGTCAAACAGTTGGCGTTCGCTGGGGCGTGTGCGTATTTCGCGCGGCTCGTCCCAGTCGGTCAGGGCAATGTAGATGTGGCAAGAGTCGGGGCGTCCTTTCAGGTAGGACAGAGCGTCTTCTCCTACTTTGTCTATCGTGGCCGATGTATATTTGTAGTTGATGCGCAGCTTGCTGGGGAAAGAAGTAAAGGGTCGTCCGAAACTCAGTACACCGTTGGTACCTACTGTCTTGACATAGCTTCCGGTAAAGATGTTGCCGGCAGCGAATTTCAATACCAGATATTTGGATTCGAGCGAGGCTGCCAGTCCGCTTCCGTTACAAGTTTCGTTGGTAGGTATGGAGTTGCTGTCGCTGATGGTTACAGCTCCTTTATTACCCGTGTCCCAAAAGGATGTACCGCCTGTTGGCCATGGGTTCCACAGTTTTCCATCCTGGTTCCAGTTGTCGAAGCTGCCATCGGTCAGTGGGGTAGCAGGGGCGGTGCTGAAGTTTTGGCTACCTACAGTTGTTCCGTCTACACTGACCCGGCACTCATATTCAGTTCCGGGAGTGAGCTGTTGCAAGAGGGTCGTATAGTTGGTGCCACTGATTTCAATGCTGGATGACGGTTGTGTAGTCCAGTCGCTATCTGTTGTTTTCTTATATTCAATGACGGGTTCTTTGCCGCTTTGCACACTACCTGACAAAGTAGCACTAGTGGCACGGGTAAATACACTGACTTCGCCCGAGGCACTTTCTTCCGTTTGGTAGACGTATACTGTCCAGGTTGAACTGGTTTCTTCCCATCCTTGTGCGACGTAGAAGGTACGCGGTTGTGAGAAGTCGTAGTAAGCTTCGGCTGTCGGGTCGGGGTAGACGGTGCCATGCTCACCTCCCAAGTCGAAAGTGGTGACTTTAATTTGGTCGAGTCGTTGGTCTTTGGATACGTAGACAATGACATTGCGATTGATAGCATCAATAATGGCATTGCCAATTTGATTCTCCATGACGACACTGCGTTTTACAATCTGTTCTACGGTGATTTTCCAGTCATAGTCCTGATAAGTGCGCAAGGTCATCTTCACCGTGTTGGAGAAGTCAACGCGGGTGTCTGATGAAATTGGAATCTCGTCCAATGAACTGAAGCCGACGGTGGGAAACTTGGCGTAGTTGTTACACACGGTAGAGTCGATGAGCAGGGTGGCATCGTTGCTGACAGTCAGTTTTGTGATGCGTAGGTTACGCAAGTCAACCGTGTCGTCCACATACAGCTTGACGGAATATGAATTCTTGTCAATGGTAGCCTGGCTGCTGCTACTGCCTTCGGCTGCGCATTGCCCTTCTACGGTGATGTCGAGGATACTTCCGTCGACAATGGGGTAGGGAATGTCATTTTCAATGGCGCAGGAGGCTATAGCCAAGATGCAGAAAGTATAACAGATGAGTTTCTTTATCATAGTTCTTTGTTTGCTTGGGTTAGGAACATAAAGATAGAATGGCGGTTGATGCTTATAAATAGAATGTCATTCCAATGTTGATGGAGAACAAGTTTATTTTGAAGTTACCCGATGAGGTTCTTCTTGTTCCGCTTTCTATCTGATTGGTTGTCTGTTTCTGCCATTTGAAGTTATAACCCATGACACCAACCGACACTTCTACTGCCGACCAGTCGGTGACGAAGGCTGTCATGCCCGGAGCGATACCAATCTGAAGGTTGTGTGCACGCTCAAAGGTTCCGTCATATTCGGTATTGGAGCCGGTAGAGTTTTTGCCCACACCATAGGCGTAGGTGAGGCGCACTTCATTGAACAGGCCGAAAATCTTGCTTCTGCCTATGGGCATGTAGGTACGCAGGAAACCTGATACTTGGTATTCATGCTCCAGATAGTAGAGGTCTTTTAGGTTGATGTTGAAGTCTTCACCCAGATTCAGTTCAAAGTTTCCCATATCCAAGTAGGTGCGGTTGTAACCAAATCTAAAACCGGCAGCTACATTGTCTTTGAAGAAGTAACCCACGTAAGGGCTGATGTTGAACGTATATCCCAGTGCTTCCACATCTTTGATGACCAGGAAATTCAGGTTGTCTTCCTCGTGTTCAGAGTAAGATACGGTTCCTCCCGCCATCCATTGTCCTTTGGGAATGAAGACTGATTGCATGATACCACGGTCGATACGTTGCGGCCGTTTCATCATTTTCTGTTTCCTGATGGGTGCCTCCATCTTGTAGAGGGTTCCGGTAGAGTCTATAATGATAATGCTGTCGCCGGAAAGCGTGGTGTTGACATGTATATGCTTCTGTGCCTGAAGCATGCTGTAAACGCTTCCTGTAGCAAGCAATAGGATTAGTGACAGTATTCTGAGCATAAAGGTAAATATACAAGTATAACCGGAAGTACAGATTATCTGGTGTACTTCCGGTTTTTAGTTAGTATTGTTGCTACTTATTTGGTAGCAGGTTCGCCATAAATCAATTCCAGGTCGTCAATGTACATGGTACTGCCTGTACTTCCTGTAAAGTAGTCACCATATTTGCTCGATGAGCAGACAATGATAAGATAGTATTGAGTTTGTGGCGTTAGATCTTTGTATGTCATTGTCACCGTAAACTCCTTCCATTCATTGTTGGTCGATACAGCTTCTGCATCAGGAAGTTGTCCGTAGGCAATGATATTGGGGTCATTTTCAAAATCAAAGAATGTAGAGGTCTTTGTATTGTCAAGCTGATGAGGTGCTTTAGCCAGTGCCATGTAAATAGAGCATAGGTCATCTGTACCTATCTCTGCTACACCTTCAGGCGTATTTCCACCGCGATAGTCAATCTTACCATTGGTATAGCGGAACCATCCGTGAAGGGCTGTCGGGCGTGAAGCAAATTCCTGTCCAAAGTCAATCTTGGCACCATTAGTACCTACCAGACTATTGAATTTTCCTGTATAAAGGCTGGCGGCTGCAAATTTGCCTATACCAAATGCTGAAGCATATTGTGATTTCAATTCGGCAGATTTTCCTCCTGTAGTATGTACAATATCGCTATTACCCTGTGTCGGATTTTTGTTAACCAATGCACCGGCTCCAGTCGTTGTACCCGGGTTACTTGAATCCCAGAATGAACCGGAAATATTGTAGTCATTTTCAGAGACTGGATACCATGTTTTTCCGCTTTGATACCAATCGTCCATGTCGCCATTAGGCAAAGCTATCTCGGTTTCAGTAGTGAATGTTGCTATGTCGCTGGCATATTCTTTCCCTTCTTTGCTGTAGGCAAGTCGGTAATTATATTCCGTAGAAGGCGTCAGATTGGTAATTTTCGTAGTGAATTTCTCGTTTTCAAAAGTTGCAGTAGCTGTTTGCCATTCTTCACTGCTTGCTTCCTTATACTCAAAGTACATGCTGGCAGGGTCAAGTTCTTCTTTAGAAGACAAGATACTTCCTTCCAAATATGCAACTCTGCTCCAGGCATTAGCCCCCTCTACGCCCAGCTTCGTGCTGACTTCAGTAGAAACATCGAAAGTAAAGGTGTAGATTGTTTCCGTTCCGTCTACGCTTACGTTAACTCCACCGATATTGCCTGTTTCTGCCACTTTGAAGTTCAGAATGTAATGTTTGCGGGCTTTTACGCCTTTAATCGGGGTGTCTTGTGAAAATGATTGTCCTGCATGGTTTATTACAGAAATGGTAGCTGTAAGGTCGGCTACGGGGAAGTAAGCCGGCTTCAAGTCATCACCCATATTGAAACTTAGCGGGTTGACTCCTTCCAAAGCAGATGTTACGGTGGCTGTTGCCGACTGGAAGGCGTCGATGAAAGACTGGTCGTAGTTGACGGTTACCTTCACGTTAGCCAGCGTGCAAGTGATGTTTGCTGTCACTTCTTTGCCTGTTTCTACCGTTACCTGTTCACTACCTGCATAATAGGGAATCTCAAAACCCGATTCTGAGCCGTCGAATCCGTTGGAAGAGGCTTTTACGGTATAAATGCCGGCTGGCAGTCTGAATTGTTTCCCTTCCAGTGTCTCCCAATCGTCTGTACTTTCTACTATTTCTCCCTTGCTGTTAACTATTTGCAGAGCTATTTGTTTGGGATTGTAGTCTTCTGCTATTTTGGTATTTACGTAGGTGTTGGTTTCTACATCAATACGCAGATAACCGGTGTTGGAATCCAAGTCATCTTGCTGGCAGGAAGTAATGCTCATCACTGTCAGCAGTGCAATGAGGGATAAATATATTTTTTTCATCATGTTACTCGTTTATTGTTACTTTAAATACACCGGTAGCTGTTTCTCCGTTTTTATCGGTAACGGTGATATGGAATTCATGAGATTTTCCAGGATCGGTTGCTCCGGTCATGTCGAGGAAGGTAAAGAAAGTACCTATAGGGAAGGTGTATTCTTTAGTTCCGTCTGTTGGAGCTTGACTACCGACTGTTGCTACTAAGTTGCCAAAGTCTGAATTGTCAATCAAGTCTACGCCTCCGTTCTCAGCAAGGAAGCTTTGGCCATCCATTGTCAAGTCGACCAGTATGGCTTGGAAAGCGTCATTCCCAGCAGTTATTGTTACAATAATCTTGTCCAATCCTGCTTCTGAAGCAATATAGGCATCGGCACTTGCTGGTGCGTTACCGGCTTCTATCGAATAAGTGACATCCTCCGGTAGATTCAGTGTTACGGCTCCTTCTCCCGGTTCTACAGGATCACCACCGCCTTCTCCCGGTTCATCCGGGTCTGTTGTCGGTATCTCTACCGATTCACTTTCATTTTCAAAAGTAATATTTGTGGTGATGGTTATGCCGGTCAAGTCACCGGTTGAAGATTCTACCGTACCCATCTTGATTTCCAGTGCATCTCCTCCAGTGAATGTGTCGCCCACTTCTTCATAATTCTCAGCTGCATCACTTTTTCTGAAAGTTCTGCTCTCAGTCACTGTATTTCCTTCTACTGTTTTAGCTTTGATATTTACGGTGATGGCAGTCACATTGTCGTCAAAATGCCAGTAGATGGCATCGGGTGTCAGGTTGGCTTGCGTGTACGACAGAGCCATTTCACTTCCGTCGTCTATGGTAATGGTCCATTCGCTAAACGCTTCCTTGAAGTCTTCGCCATAGAGCATTTGGATGCGGCTGTTGGCCATACGGCAAACAACATCTACCTGGCTTGCGATGTCTTTGGTGACGGTAATATTGGTACTACCGGCATAGTAGGGAGCATTCATCTGTTTTTCCAGTGTACCCGGAGAGTGAGATGATATTGTGTATTCTCCTACCGGTACGGTGATGCTGCTCGGCACTTCGTCGGCTGTGGCATATTCTTTCAGCACGTCGGTCACTCCGGTACTGGTACCTTGTATAGTTACAGGGAAGTTATTAGTGGCAATTTCTTCGGCGCGTGTCTGCGATACCGGCTGTTTTACGCTGACTTCCAGCTCAACGGCTCCTGTATCTTCTTTGCTGACCAAACTGCCGGTCAGCTCGTTTTTCATTTCGCACGATGCCAGGCAGAGGATGGCAGCAGTGCTTAAAGCTATGATGTTGGTTAGTTTCATAAATTGCATTCTTTAATGTATTTATAATAAGGAATGAACGGTTAGACCCATTCAGAAGGAACCTCGATGTCAATTTCTTCATCATCGGTCGATTCATCGATGGTGACAGTAATGCCCAGACTACCGTTGTTGTCTTGTGGTGCAATGTTCAGTGTCCACGATTTGCCTGGCGCTAATGTATAAGTCTTTTCCACACTGGCCGATTTGCCATCGCTCAGTCGTGTAAAGCTGATAGTTGCTTTTACGCTTTCTCCTTTTTCATTCACTTTCAGATACCAAGGATCTGTGTCTGCTTTTTGCCAGATGGCTGTACTACCGGCAGCTTTTAAGGCTTCTGTTTCGTAGATGACAGAGTAGTTGCTGAAGTAGGTAGCCATTTCATCGGCAAAGTGGACTACCACCTTGCCACAGGTCGGTTTGCAGGCTACTTCCACTTGCAGTTCCTCTCCGTTTACAATAAATGTTTGCTCTCCTTCTACGTAGAAACCGTCGCGCGAAGCATCTTTTTCTTCGCCATAGAAAGCTTTCAGTGTATAGCTGCCGTTGTTCAGGGTAATTCGTTCGGGTGCTTCGCCGTAGATAAAGTCTTCTACAGCAACTGTTCCTTTGTCATTCAGTATCTGTACCGTGTATTTGTTTACATCTCCGTAATCGCTCTCGGTTACGGCTTTTGTAAATGCCGTGCTGGTGGTCAGTCCCAGACGGATGCTACCTGCTCCAGCTTGTTGACCCGGTTCTTGTTCCGAGGTGCAAGCCGTCAGCATCACACAGACGGATGCGAGGCATCCCATCAGTAGTCTTTTCAGATTGGAAATATTCATACTTCTTGCTTAAATAGTTTCTTTGCTATGATAAAACTTCTTGCTATTGTTCTATATTTTATGAATGCATGATTTTCAGGGTGCAAAGTAACTCATTTATCAGACTTTTTGCAAGGTCTGTTTGTTCTATTTTTATTCTATTCTTTAGATTCTGTTATGTATATAGCCTCATAACAGGAGTTTTAGAGGGTAAGGAAATGATGTTTTTGTCTGGACGCGTCAAGAAATATGGCTTTGAAGTTTTTATAAAAGTTGAGTAAAACAACGAATACATATCGTTTTCTGTGTAGAAAAGCAGTATGTTGTAGGGCATTTGTGAAGGTTGACAAAGTCTGTAGGGACTTTTTATAAAAGTACCTGGAAGTATTGGCTGGTGGTGAAGTAAATATCCCGTTAGGCAATGACCGTTGCCAGTGGCTGCCATACGGGATATCGAAAATGTAAGCTATGATTCTTTACGGTAATGGCGAGTGGCAGAAAAGTGTTTTCCTTTCTGTCTCGATTGTTGATTAGGGCTAATCGTTCAGTTTCAGTTCTCCACTGAAGGAGATGGATTGCCGCTGGGTAGGTTGTACGTGTATGCTGGTATTGCCGTTGGGAAAGACGGTCAGCGTGTAGATATAGGTATCTTCGTCGTTGCTGACGTCGATTCTGATTTCTTTTTTCCCTTTTTTGCCTTCACTCATGTCGTATTGGCTGATAGGTGCTTTGAAATTCAGGGCTTTTCCCCCTCCGTAGGGCACACTATAAGCCTCGCCAGCGTATGGCAGGTAGGATATGAGCGAGTCGTTGCGTACCTCCAGCGAGTAAGAGTCGGTCAGTGCCCGTCCTCGGCCACGCAGGGGATTCATGTAGTCTACGTCTACTTTGTAGCGGCGTGCTTCCAGCATTTCGCTCACAGCTTGGCGGTTGCGCTCTTCTCGGTCTTTTTTGTTGTCTTGTGCCTGAAGGGCGGTTACAGATACTGCCAATAGAAGGTTTACGGTTAAAATAATAGCTTTCATGATGCTTTTCTTTCTTTGTTTGGTTTTCGGTTGAATAATTGCAGTTCGTAGGCGGGTGGCCAGCTGTTTGGTCTGATGCAAATATACATATAATGTTTCTAACTGCTTTTCAGCTAATTGTTATATAGTCTTATTGTTTGTTTTTGCAGGTTTGGTTTTCTGGGAAAAGAGCATTCTCTGACATTGTCCTATGTTGCTTTTCTGGGTAAGCGATGGAGAAAACCAATGTATTATTGTCGTTTCTAATCGGAAAAGGCTACTTTTGTGTGCCTAAAGGTATGCAGAATGTTCAATTGACATTTTTTTGCTACCGATAGAAGTATAGAATATTTGAGTTTGAAACAATGATTGTTAATAAGTAAAATCATGAAGATTGTAGTTTTAGATGGTTATGCTGCCAATCCCGGCGACCTGTCGTGGGATGGCATGAAAGCCTTGGGCGAGTGTGTCATTTATGAACGGACTGCTCCCGAGCAAGTATTGGAGCGTGCGGCCGGTGCCGAGGTTATACTGACCAACAAGGTGGTGATAACCGCCGAGCACATAGCTGCCTTGCCCGACTTGAAGTATATCGGTGTGCTGGCTACGGGATATAACATTGTAGATGTGGAAGCTGCCCGCAATCGTGGCATAGTAGTGACCAATATTCCGGCCTATAGTACCGACTCGGTGGCACAGATGGTATTTGCCCACATATTGAATATCTGTCTGCAAGTGCAGCACTACACGGAGGAGGTGCGCGATGGACGCTGGACGTCGAGTCCTGATTTCTGTTTCTGGGATACGCCGCTGATGGAGCTCAGTGGAAAGAAACTGGGTATTGTAGGATTGGGACATACGGGCTCTGCCACGGCACGCATAGCCATTGGCTTTGGCATGCAGGTTTGTGCCTATACGTCCAAGTCGCATTTTCAGCTGATTCCTGAAATAAAGAAGATGGAGCTGGACGAACTTTTCCGTGAGTGCGACATTGTCAGTCTGCACTGCCCGCTCAACGAGCAGACACGCGGTATGGTCAATGCGGCGCGCTTGAAGACCATGAAGCCTACGGCTATTCTTATCAACACAGGTCGTGGCCCACTGGTCAATGAGCAGGACTTGGCCGATGCGCTGAACAATGGCACTATCTATGCAGCTGGCGTCGATGTTCTGTCGCAGGAGCCTCCGTGTGCCGACAATCCGCTGTTGCATGCCCGCAACTGTTTTATCACTCCCCACATTGCCTGGGCCAGCGGAGAGGCGCGTCAGCGTTTGATGCAGATTGCCGTTGACAATCTGAACGGCTATATCACGGGCAAGGTGGTCAATAATGTGGCTAAATAATCAAGTTGTAAGATTGCCGACTGTCTGGTTTGGCAGGTATATAAAAAAAGAAGTTTCCCAGCGGGAAACTTCTTTTTTTAGGTGTTGCGGTAAGCAGATTACTTACGCAAGCCAAGTTCTTTGACGATGGCACGATATCTCATGATATCTTTAGCCTTCAGGTAGTCCAGCAAACGACGACGTTTACCTACCAACATTGTCAAAGCTCTTTCAGTGCTATAATCCTTTCTGTTGAGCTTCATGTGCTCAGTCAGACGAGCAATACGGTATGAAAACAATGCCACTTGGGACTCAACAGAGCCGGTGTCAGTGTTAGACTTTCCGTACTTGCCGAAGATTTCTTGCTTTTTAGCAGCGTCTAAGTACATAAATGAATTTAAATTAAAAAAGTTGATATTAGTTCTCTTTCGAGGGCGCAAAGATAGACATTGTTTTTTATATGGCAATGACTTTCAGGCAAAAAAGTAATTTTAAATGTTCGTTTTATTGAAGCGGCGGCCGAAATTTTTGTTTTGCCTTTGGTTTAGTTGCTATGTGCATGGTCTTCACTGGTTGAGGCTATTATCAGCCGGTGAAGTTTCACCGCATTTTCTTGAAGATAAGGGAATTGAGGTGAAAGGAAATAGAGAAAACCGATGGCGGGTGGATGAAAAAAACAGGTTTTGTATCCTTCAGCATGAAATCTCCGTAGATGTGAAGTTTCACTATATTCGGTTAGTAAACAGTGCTTTATGTTCGATTGTGAAAGCGTGAAACTTCACATCAAAAACATATTGATAGAGCGGATGATAGCAGTTAAGACTTTACGCGTTAGCAGTTAACTGCTATCGTGTTGGGAGTTAACTGCTAACGGATAAGGAGTCCACTGCTATTAAGCGGGTAGTGTATGTCTTGTTTTTGCGGAGCTGTAGCTTTCGTAAAATGTGCGTGCGGAAACGAAAGGACAGGCAGCACTTCTTTACAAATACCTTGCATGAATTGGCAGAGAAACACGAAGGTCTGAATAATATATGAGTCGGTTTGGTTGAGATTGTTACGAATGCATGGATTTCATTTGCCTTTACACTCTCTATGCACTATCTATATGATAAAATAGGTTGTGTCTTAGCAAAAAAACAAGCAAGCTTTTTTTTTCTGCTTTCGACTTTCACTATCTTTGCACCCTGAAAAAATAGGTATTTGTATGCAAAACATCAGAAACATTGCCATTATCGCCCACGTGGACCATGGCAAAACGACGCTCGTTGACAAGATGCTTCTGGCCGGAAATCTTTTCCGCAGCAATCAGAACACAGGTGAATTAATGCTGGATAACAATGATTTGGAGCGTGAACGAGGAATAACGATTCTTTCGAAAAACGTTTCTATCAACTACAAGGGAACCAAGATTAACATTATTGATACTCCGGGACACAGTGACTTTGGAGGTGAGGTGGAACGTGTGCTGAATATGGCAGACGGTTGCATCCTGCTGGTCGATGCTTTTGAAGGTCCCATGCCGCAGACACGTTTCGTCTTGCAGAAGGCATTGCAGATTGGCCTGAAGCCGATTGTAGTGGTTAACAAGGTGGATAAACCCAATTGCCGTCCTGAAGAAGTATATGAAATGGTGTTCGACCTGATGTTCAGCCTGAATGCTACGGAAGAGCAGCTGGACTTCCCCGTAATTTATGGTTCGGCCAAGAATAACTGGATGGGTACAGACTGGAAGACGCCGACAGACAACATCCTGCCCTTGCTCGACTGCATCATTGACAATATTCCTGCTCCCGAACAGCTGGATGGTACACCCCAGATGCTGATTACTTCGCTCGACTATTCGTCCTACACCGGTCGTATAGCCGTGGGTCGTGTACATCGCGGTACGCTGAAAGAGGGAATGAACGTTTCGCTGGCTAAGCGCAACGGCACTATTCTGAAGACAAAGATTAAGGAACTGCATACATTTGAAGGCATGGGCCGCGTTCGTGTACCCGAAGTTTCGTCGGGTGACATCTGTGCGCTGGTCGGCATTGAAGGATTTGAAATTGGCGATACCATTTGCGACTTTGAGAATCCCGAACCGCTGCCACCTATTGCCATCGACGAACCTACCATGAGTATGTTGTTCACCATCAACGACTCTCCGTTCTTCGGTCGCGACGGTAAGTTTGTGACTTCGCGCCACATTCACGACCGCCTCATGAAGGAGCTGGACAAGAACCTGGCTCTGCGCGTGAAGAAGAGCGAGGAAGACGGCAAGTGGATTGTTTCGGGTCGTGGTGTGCTCCACCTTTCCGTACTCATTGAGACCATGCGCCGCGAAGGTTATGAGTTGCAGGTAGGTCAGCCGCAGGTTATCTACAAGGAGATTGACGGTGTGAAGTGCGAGCCTATCGAAGAACTGACTGTGAATGTTCCCGAGGAATATGCTAGCAAGATAATAGATATGGTGACCCGCCGCAAGGGTGAGATGGTGAAGATGGAAAGTGCGGGCGACCGTGTGAACCTGGAGTTCGACATGCCTTCGCGCGGTATCATCGGTCTGCGTACCAATGTGCTGACGGCTTCGGCCGGTGAGGCTATCATGGCACACCGCTTTAAGGAATATCAACCCTACAAGGGCGATATTGAACGCCGCACCAATGGTTCTATGATTGCCATGGAGACCGGTACGGCCTTTGCTTACGCCATTGACAAGCTGCAAGACCGCGGTAAGTTCTTCATCTTCCCGCAGGAAGAGGTTTATGCCGGACAGGTTGTGGGTGAACACTCGCACGACAACGATTTGGTGGTAAACGTGACGAAGTCGAAGAAACTGACCAACATGCGTGCCAGTGGTTCTGATGAGAAGGCACGCCTGATACCGCCTGTACAGTTCTCGCTGGAAGAGGCTTTGGAATATATCAAGGAGGATGAGTACGTGGAGGTAACTCCGAAAGCCATGCGTATGCGTAAGGTGATTCTGGACGAAATAGAACGCAAACGGGCAAACAAGAACTGATGCAGCTCTATTGAGCAGACATAATATAAGAGGAAACGGCCATTCCCAAGCAAAAGGAATGGCCGTTCTGGTTAGGGAAAGAAAGAATATAGTAGTTGCCTATAATCTTTCTTTCCTTTTTTTATAGTGCGTGGTGGCTCTGTATCTGGTTTATGGTTTGCAAGTTTATTTCCCGACGTGTAGGATGAGTCTTCTGTAAGAAGTTAGGGAGGGAGTGCCGTTGTCCGTTACTTCGCAAATGAGGTGTAGGGTATGGCCTGCTGCATCCGTTGGTATGTGCAAGGTAGGGCGAGCTTGGTTGGACTGTTCTATGTTTACTGTCTGCTGATAAGTACCGGCTTCGGGCAGTATCCACCATTTGAAGTTAAGCTGGTTGCTGTCGGGGTCATAGGTGGCCGTGGCGTCGGGGCAGAACTCTTCTCCGACTTTTACTTTATATTCGGCTATTTCCAATGTCCGTGTTCCTTTGATGTTGATTACGGGGTTTCTGTTTCCCTCACCTTTGTCGGCCCAGTCCATGCGGGCGGCAAAGTCGTTGAAGATGGCCGGATAGAAATAGGCTTCGTATTTGCGCGATGTCTGCTGTGCCTTACCCTGATGGTTGGTGTATGAGTCGGTTTGCTTGTCAGGGCCTTGTCCCCATTCAAAGTATCCGCCCCAGCTGCCCTGGGTAGGTTCTTGTGTGTCGTGCAGCCCGTTGGGCATGACGTAGAGGAACGAGGGCGTATCGCCTTCCACACCATATTTATATTTAGGATATTCCTTGCCCAGGTTGCCGTGAGTCTGTATGTTCTCTTCATATTTCTGCCAGTTGTTTTTGCCCGTTCCGTTCTGATAAAGCCAGGCACTCTCGTCCCACAGGAACATCAGTTGTCCGGCAAATTCCTTTCGGAGCCACAGGTGTGAGCTGTCTTTGTAGGGAGTCTTCTGGTCGCGGTCTTGGTCGGTGATGGCGTAGATACAGATTTTTTTGAGGAATTTCTGCAGGTCTGCTTCGCTTCTTTCCTGTTTTACCCGCCATACGGCCTGTGCTACGGTATTTCCTCCACCCCAGAGCAGTACCCAGAGCGGGCGTTTGTCTTTCTTGCCGGCTTGCTCAATGATGAGCCGGCTGCCGTCGGAGTCGTTACCTTCGCCAATAAACTTCATACCCCTGTTCCGACTGCCGTAGACAACCCGGCTGCGTAGGTATTCGGCACTGGGCCAGTAGCCTATACGTTGCTTTTCCTCGTCTTTCAGGAAGCCTTGTTGAGCGGAACGTTTCATCAGGTTGGGCAGGTCTTTTTCGTAAGCGTTGAGCGGATTGTGGATAAGCTGGAAGAAGTCATCGCGTATGCTGCTTAAACTCCATCCGGTGGTGAATACAATACCTTCAATCTCAAACTGGTCGGCATAAGAGAATAGCCGCACCAGCGATTCGCTGTCGTCGGTTTCCCAGGTTGATACGTCGGTCAATACAATAATGCGTGGTTTCAGTGGTTGCTGTTTGCTTGGCAGAGAAGCCATGGCGGTAGAGGATGCGGCAAATCCCAGCAGCATTCCCAGAGCAATAAATGTGTGTTTTGCTTTCATATTATTAGTCTGTTAGATTTTATTGCGTAAATTTACGGCAGTTATCTAATAAAAAATAACTGATTACTGGATATTTTATGCGGGATTCCGAGATTTTGAACCGATTTGACGCCCGGCGCGGTGAGTTGAGGCCTTATGGACTGACGTGTGAGTTGTGGACTCCCTGTCTGATGCGCAGGCCGGACCGGCATAATGAGATAGAGTTGAACTACTTGCCCGAAGGTTCGCTGACCTATCTGTTTCAGGACAGGAGGGTTCAGGTGCCCAGCCGTAGGCTTGCTCTGTTTTGGGGCTTGATACCTCATCAGATTATCCATAGCGAAGGCACTGCTCCTTATTATGTGTGTACCATTCCTTTCTCTCTGTTCCTGAGTTGGGGGCTGCCGCAAGCTTTTACGGAAAAGCTTTTTAAAGGCGAGCTGTTGCTGGATGCCGAGCAGCCGTCAGACGAGCCTGACTATGATGCCTATATGTTGAGGCGTATGCTGGGAGAAGTGGGCGGACGTTATTTTTCGGAGATTGTGTCCTTGGAACTTCATGCCCGTTTCTTGCGCATGGCATCGGCCATGAAGGTAGAAGAGGGGAGGGCAGTCTTGCCTGTTGTTTCCGGCGAGATTAGTCTGGTAGAGCAGATTGCCATTTATATTGCACGCAATTATCGGAATCCTATTAAGGTGGCCGATGTGGGAGCGGCTGTTGGATTGCATCCAGACTATGCCAACGCTTTGTTTAAGAAGACCTTTGGCGTGACGCTGGGTGAATATATCGTGGAGGAGCGCATTGCGCATGCCCAGAGGTTGTTGGTTTCTACTACAGACAGTGTGGCCGACATTGTGTTTCAGTGTGGATTTGGTTCTGTAAGTAGTTTCAATGCGGCTTTCTTGAAGCTGAATGCCTGCACGCCACGTGAATTCAGAAAACGCTTTCGTTAAGGTGGAGTGGCAGAACCGGTTTACAGATGATGTCGAGGTCGATATTTGCTCCCAGTGTGGTAGCTGTTAATTCTCACTGCAGCAAGTGTTGGCTGTTATTGTATAGAGTGGAGGGTGGCTTTTAGAGAGGTCGTGGAGATTCACTTTTGTAATTCTTTTTATTATCACTGCCATCAGGTGTTCTATTTTCATTCTTTGGTGGACAGTTTTCTGTATTTTAACAAAAAGTGACCAAAAGAATGCTTTAAACTTGTAAATGACAATTGTTTTCTGAAGAATTTTGCGTTACTTCGTTTTGCCGTCAAGGCGGTGGTAAAAAGAAAGGATTTGGATATGAATTTACAGTTTATCAAGAAGAATAGCCTGCTGGTCTATGAGGTGTTGTTGCATTATACACGCTGTTCGTTCGGCCAGCTTCAGAAGCTATCCAATTTGGCCAGCACAGACCTTTGCCTGGCTTTGGCTCAGTTGATTCGTGAGCGTAAGGTAGAACAGTTTAGTGAATGCCAGTCTGTCTACTATCGTTTGTCTCCGTCGTTGGCTTAGTAATAGGCAGGGGCGATTTTTATCAAGACAGGCATGCTTTTCCGGTTTATATCCGGTGGGCATGCCTGTCCTGTTTTATGTGATTATAGATTTTAATTTGCCTGTTAATCTATGAATTTGATTTTCTCGGCATTTCTGGGCTTGGCAGCCGGTGCTTCGTCAGGGTAGCCGAAGGCAATGCAATAGAGCAGTTCATAACCTTCACTGAAGTTCAGCTTTTTCAGGTATTCGGCGGCTTCGGGCTGTTTCATGAAACGTGCAGGACCACCCAAGCAGCAGGAACCTATTCCCATGGATTGTGCGGAGAGTATCATGTTGCCGCCCAGTAGTCCGCAGTCAATTTGCGAGCAGTCGTAAGATGGGTCATTGGCAATGAAAACTACAGTAGGAGCATTGCGGAACATGTTTTTGAACGATGGGTCTTCGGCTGCTTTGGGATTGGCTTTTGTGTAGAGTGCCGTTACGCCATTGATAAATTCAGGATTGTCCACTACACGTATTTCCCACGATTGCTTGTTCATGCCGTTGGGGGCATTGATTCCGCAGTTCAGTATCACTTGCATGGTGTCGCGGCCTACAGGCTGTGGCTTGTACTTGCGTATGCTTCGGCGCTCCATGATGGTTTTGATGACCTGGTTCTCGGTCGGTTGTTGTTCAGTTGCGGCTGTTTCGGCCTTTTTTTCTTGCGGGGTGCAGGCAGTTATGCCTGTGGCCATGATGCCAAGCAGTGTACATAGGCATAGGCCGTTGATGGTTCTTTTTAATGCGTTCATACTTTAGCTATTATGTGTTTTGGCAAAGCTACCAAAATCTGGCAGAACACTGTCGAAGGTGAACTCTTTTTTTGCTATTTTTTATGGTTTGTGGAACGGAAATAGCTTGGGAATGGGGGATGAAGAAAAGAAGAAAATCCGATTGCAACAGGTTTGATGTTCTTCTGTTGCAACCGGATTTTAGTATGTTTTGGGTTTCCTAGAAACGAGTTAACGTTCTTCTTCAGAACCTTCTTGCAGACCTTCCATGAATCCGTCGAGTGCAGCACCAGCCTTTTCCATTTGCTCCATAATGGCTTTACCGCTGTTCTTGAAGACGGTGGCTGCGTATTGGCCTTGTAGTTTGGCCACTTCTTTCAGCTCTTCCTCGCTCAGGTCGTCGTAGGAATTGATTTTGTCCAGCAGTTTAGTGAACTTTTCATTGGCCTTCTCCCACTGTTCGCTGGTGTAGTCCTGACCGTCTTCTGCAATTTCTTCCACGAAATCTTTCAGGTCGGCTATACGGTCGTTTTTAGGTTGGCAAGCCTGATAGTTCATGGTGATAACGGCAAGTAGAAGCAACAAGATGTACTTTTTCATAGGTGTTTCTGTTTTTGATAGGTAATTTGTTTGATGGCAAAACTACAAAAATATTTCTTTATCCTATCATTCACCTTTTATTTTTCAATCCTTTAATCTCCTGTTTAAAGCTTTCTTCCTACTGCAGCAGTCAGCTCGTTGCAGGAGATAAAGGATTGGATTTAAAGTATATGTCAGATTTCTGCCAGTCCCGGGTGTGTCATGGGGATGCCTAAAGCCTGTGCCACTCCACGGCCATAGTTCTCATCTGCTTTGCGGCAGTTGCGTATGTGCCGGAGTTTTATTTCTTCAAGTATGTCACCCATGGCTCTTGCGGTATTCTCGAATAATACCTGTTGTTGTGTGGGCGACATGAGGCGGAAAAGGTCGCCGGCTTGTGAGTAATAGTCAGCATCATCTTCTCGGTAATCCCATTGGTAGGCGGCTCCATCCAGTTCCAAAGGCGGCTCCTTATATTCTGATTGCTGTTGCCACTCGCCATATCCGTTTGGTTCATATCCCAAGGTGGAGCCATGATTACCGTCTATTCTCATTTGTCCATCTCGATGATACATGTTGAGGAACGGACAACGGCTGCGGTTGACGGGAATCTGGTGATGGTTCACACCCAGGCGGTAACGTTGTGTGTCGCCATACGAAAAGAGGCGTCCTTGTAGCATACGGTCTGGGGAGAAGCTGATGCCCGGCACTACGTTGGCAGGATTGAAAGCAGCTTGTTCCACATCGGCAAAGTAATTCTCAGGATTGCGGTTCAGTTCCAATACTCCTACTTCAATGAGCGGATATTGTTTTTGCGACCAGACTTTGGTGAGGTCGAACGGATTAAATGGGCAATTATCGGCTTGTTCTTCTGTCATCAGCTGGACATACATGGTCCAACGGGGGAAGTCACCTCTTTCAATGCTTTCATATAAGTCGCGTTGGTGGCTTTCACGGTCCTTGGCAATGATGGCTTCGGCCTCTTGGTCTGTTAAGTTTTTGATGCCTTGCTGGGTTCGCAGGTGGAATTTCACCCAAGTTCGTTTGCCTTCTGCATTGATAAACGAGAAAGTGTGGCTGCCATACCCGTGCATGTGGCGGTATGAAGCCGGAATACCGCGGTCGCTCATTGTGATAGTCACTTGGTGTAGAGCTTCGGGTAGCAGTGTACAGAAGTCCCAGTTGTTGCGTGCACTGCGCATGTTTGTACGTGGGTCGCGCTTTACGGCATGGTTCAAGTCGGGAAACTTCAGCGGGTCACGCAGGAAGAAGACGGGCGTATTATTGCCAACCAAGTCCCAGTTTCCTTCTTCCGTGTAGAATTTGATGGCAAATCCTCGGATATCACGCTCGGCATCAGCTGCTCCCCGTTCACCTGCTACGGTAGAGAAACGGACAAACACTTCTGTTTCCTTGCCTATTTGCGAGAAAATGGCCGCCCGTGTGTAGGACGTGATATCGTGGGTTACAGTAAATTTACCGAAAGCTCCCGACCCTTTGGCATGCATGCGGCGTTCGGGAATTACTTCACGGTCAAAATGAGCTAGCTTTTCCAGGAACCATACATTTTGTAAAAGCATCGGACCTCGGCGTCCTGCGGTTGCTACGTTCTGGTTGTCGGCAACGGGTGCTCCAGAAGCACTTGTCAGTTTCTTTTTTTCCATACAATGTTAGGTTTATAGTTAGTAATTAGGGGATATTCCAATAAAAAGGTCCAACTGTGCTTTGTCTTTTTCTGTCAGCAGACCGTTTCGCGATTTCAGAAAAGGAATAGAGGCCTTGGATGCGATGCCAAGCGCCTGTTTCATGCGTAAATACATACTTCCGGTTCTAATTTTATAAGTCGTGAAAAGAAGCGTACGCTCGGCGTGCACTGACTGTTGTATCTGTCGGCTGAAATCCTTCCAGCATTTGTGTGGATGTTGACCAACGACAAACCAGCCGCATGTCCAACATCCGGTGATAAGGTAGTCGTATTCCCGCAATTTTTCAAGCTTGGCATCAGATATGGAGCAGAGGCTAACACTCAACCCTTTTGACCAAAGATACATGGTTATCTCGCGGGCATAGGCAGCAGTCTTCCCTCTATGACTATAATAGAGAATTATGGCTTTCTTGTTGATAGTTGTTGAACCGTTTGTATTTCTCATCTTGCTGATTATTGTTTGAACAAATATAGAGACAAGCTAAATATTGCATTATATTTGTAACATTCATTTTTTCGATGAACCTTATAGACAAAAACGATTAATACATGGAATTACGTCAATTGAAGTATTTTAAGGAAGCTTGTGAGCGGCAGAACTTTTCTGAAGCTGCCCGTGTGCTTCATATCTCACAAAGCACACTTTCACAGCAAATCAAACAACTGGAAGATGAGCTGGACATTCTTCTTTTTGACCGTATTGGCAAACGGATTGTGCCAACCGAAGCCGGTCGGGCCTTTTTGCCTTATGCAGCCCGTGCGCTTCATGATGCGGACGATGGTAGGCAGATTATTCGTGATTTGCAGGGGATAGAGGCTGGAGTGTTGCATATTGGCGTGACTTATAGCATGAGCCCTTTACTGGTAGCTGCCTTGGAGCTTTTTTCCAAAGCTCATCCTAAAATTCAGGTGAAAGTTACTTTTGCCACTTCCGAAGAATTATTAAAGCAACTGGATGGGACAGGGCCGGACTTTGTGCTTTCTTTTATGCCTGAAGGTGTTACAGGCGAGTTTGAAACCTTGCCTCTTTTCTCTTCTCGGCTTAACTTCATTGTACATAAGTCACATCCGTTGGCTGGGCTTTCATCCATCACCTTGAAGCGTCTTTCCCAAGTGCCGCTGATATTGCCGGCTGCAGGTTTTGCTACGCGAAAGAAAATAGAAGAGTTGTGTGCAAGCCATCAGTTAACCCTGTCTATTGGGGTGGAATTGGACGATGTACACACCATTATACATGCATTAAAAGGAGGAAGATGGGGGACAATATTGACGCAAGCGGCCGTGAAAGGCGAACAGGAACTGGTGCAAGTGCCTATCTTGTGTAATGACCATTTGACTTCACATGGCTTTTTGTTTTGGCCTCAGGGCGTTTATCGTAAAAAGTCGGCCATAGCCTTCGTGGATTTCTTGCTGAAAATTGTAGGAAAACGATAACAGCTGGATTGTATTGCTGGAAAAAAAGAGAGAGGATACGTCTTATAAAACGTATCCTCTCTTAATTTTATAATAAACTGGTTATATTAGAGTTTCGGACCAGCAGCTACCAGAGCCTTACCAGCTTCGTTGCCAGTGAACTTAGCGAAGTTCTTGATGAAGCGGCCAGCCAGGTCTTTAGCTTTCTCTTCCCACTGACATGCGCATTCGTAAGTGTCGCGAGGATCGAGGATCTTCGGATCTACGCCCGGCAATTCGGTAGGAACAACGAAATCGAAGAAAGGAATAACCTTTGTAGGAGCCTTGTCGATAGAACCGTCCAGGATAGCGTCGATGATACCACGAGTATCGCGGATAGAGATACGCTTGCCAGTACCGTTCCAACCAGTGTTAACCAAGTAAGCCTTAGCACCTACTTTTTCCATCTTCTTAACCAGTTCTTCTGCATATTTAGTCGGGTGCAAGCTCAGGAAGGCTGCGCCGAAGCAAGCAGAGAATGTCGGAGTCGGTTCAGTGATACCACGTTCTGTTCCGGCCAATTTTGCGGTGAAACCAGACAGGAAGTAGTATTGAGCCTGCTCAGGATTCAGGATAGATACAGGAGGCAATACACCGAAGGCATCAGCTGACAGGAAGATTACCTGGTGAGCGTGAGGACCTTTAGAAACCGGCTTAACGATGTTTTCAATGTGGTAGATAGGATAAGAAACACGAGTGTTCTCAGTTACGCTCTTATCAGCGAAGTCAATCTTACCGTTAGCATCAACAGTTACGTTCTCCAGCAGAGCGTCGCGCTTGATAGCAGCGTAGATATCGGGTTCGCTTTCCTTATCCAGGTTGATAACCTTAGCATAGCAACCACCTTCGTAGTTGAATACGCCTTCGTCGTCCCATCCGTGCTCGTCGTCACCAATCAGTTTACGTTTCGGGTCGGTAGACAAAGTAGTCTTACCAGTACCAGACAGACCGAAGAAGATAGCAGTGTCAGTGCCTTCCATGTTAGTGTTGGCAGAGCAGTGCATAGAAGCGATACCACGCAGCGGGTTCAGGTAGTTCATGATAGAGAAGATACCCTTCTTCATTTCACCACCGTACCAAGTGTTCAGGATAACCTGTTCGTTGGTCTTCAGGTTGAATACAGTAGCTGTTTCAGAGTTCAGACCCAGTTCCTTGTAGTTGTCAACCTTAGCCTTGGCAGCGTTGAATGATACGAAATCAGGTTCGCCGTAGTTAGCCAGTTCTTCTTCTGTCGGACGGATGAACATGTTCTTTACGAAGTGAGCCTGCCAAGCAACTTCCATGATGAAACGTACTTTCAGACGAGTTGCAGGGTTAGCACCACAGAATGTATCCATAACGAACAGACGTTTGCCGCTCAATTCTTTTACAGCTTTAGCCTTCAGGTCAGCCCAAGCTTCTTCAGAGCAAGGCTTGTTGTCGTTCTTGTATTCGTCAGAAGTCCACCATACAGTGTTTTCGCTGGCTTCATTCTTAACGAAGAATTTATCTTTAGGAGAACGTCCGGTATAGATACCAGTCATTACGTTCACAGCACCCAGTTCTGTTACCTGGCCCTTCTCATAGCCTTCGAGGCTTGATTTGGTCTCTTCTTCGAACAATACTTCATAAGACGGGTTGTGGAGAATCTCCTTTACGTCTTGAATACCGTACTTGCTTAAATCTAAATTTGCCATTTTCGTTTAAAAATTTAATTTAGTATGTTGGTTTAAACTCTCTTTTTTACCTTGGTCACTTCTTTTGAAAACTGACTTGGAAAAGCAAGGTAATAGGGGCTCTCCCAAACAGACCCTTGTTTTTCCGCCTACAAAAGTACGACTTTCTTTGAAAAGAGAAACGCTATTAGAGAAATTTTTCCCTAATTAGAAACCTTTTATATAAACCTTAACAATATCTGCTAACTGAATGTTGCAAAACGAATAAAGTTTTTAGCTAAAGAGGCCTCTTTGATAAGATTATGTGGATTGATAGAAGGAATTTGGGTCGCTTTTTACAAGGTGTGCCGTCACTGGCGTTTTATTGTTAGAGGCGGGCGACAGGGAATGATATTCTGAAAGTAATAATATAATTTCGTTCAAACATCTGTTTTATAAGAAAAGCTCTATCTTTGCATAAATGAACCGACCGCTCTCTGTTTCGGAAACGGGCGGAAGGAAGAAAAGTAAATCCTATGAAAGTAATTAATTTTGCAGAGACAAACTCGGTCATCAACCAGTATGTGGCCGAAATTCGTGATGTAAACGTACAGGGCGACAGGATGCGTTTCCGTCGCAACATTGAGCGTATCGGTGAGCTGATGGCGTATGAGATGAGCAAAGAACTCACTTACTCCGTGAAAAAGGTGCAGACTCCGCTGGGAGTGGCAGAAGTCAGTACGCCCGACGACGATGTAGTGATTGCAACTGTTTTCCGCGCCGGACTGCCGTTGCATCAGGGATTCCTGAATGTGTTCGACCATGCCGGCAATGCTTTTGTATCGGCCTATCGGTATTATAAGGATGAGGCTCACCACGATGTGGATGTGCACATCGAATATATAGCTACGCCTGATTTGTCGCAGAAGACTGTCATGCTGGTCGACCCGATGCTGGCTACCGGCGAGAGCATGGAACTGGCCTTTAAGGCTTTCCTGACAAAGGGCAAACCGGGACGGTTGCTCATTGCCTGTGTCATAGCAAGTAGGAGAGGAGTGGAGCATCTGAAAGAACTCTTCCCCGACGATGATGTGACATTGTGGTGCGGAGCCATTGACCCTGAGTTGGACGAACATAAATATATTGTCCCTGGTCTGGGCGATGCCGGTGATTTGGCATACGGTGACAAGCTGTAGTCTGCGTTAGTTGGAATACTAATATTAATAGCTATTGCTATTTGTATATTCCCCAAATGCGGGTAGTGCGTGGTGAACGGATTTTATTATTTCTTTAATCCGTCTCATCCGCACTACCCGCATTTTTTTGATGTATTGTAGCCTATACAATTTTCTTCCGTTGGGAAATAATTAACGCTTAATCGTTCCTTGCAATTCCTCCAGCGTCAGTTTGCCGTTGAGCATGATGATGGTGAACTCCTGCGGTTCGTCGGCCAGCAGGATGTATTGGTTCTCTTCCTTCCCTTCCTTGGTGTAGATGGTGACATGTTCGCCCTCTTCCTTGATACGCATCAGCACCTCGTAGCCGTCGGTCTTGATGCGGGCTGCTTCCTTGCGTATTTCGGGTATGACCGTCTTGTCCTCGCACGAGAGGATTTGCAGGCCGCTGATTTTGCTGCCTATGTTGTTCAGGTTGATGCTGCCGTTGTTGTAGCCGTTCATCATGCTGAACATTTTCTTGGATATGTAGACCGTGGTCACTCCCTTGCGGTCGGCAAACTTCTCGAATATATCCTCCTGTGCCCGCAGTGCACTGCCCATCAGCAGGGCTGTTATCAGTGTCAATATCAGTCTTTTCATTTTCTGTTCTATTCTTTATTATTCAAGTTCTGAATTTAATATACCTTTGGAAGTTAAGAAGTTATAGAAGTCTATTGGCCTTAACTCCCAAGCCCGCTTCGGCGGGCGATAATTCCTTCTAACTTCCTTTAACTTCTTCCTGTTTTATTGTTTCTTGTCAGATGGCGTCGTAATGTTTTCCAGTGTCTGCTGTACCTTGAGCGTTGTTTTTTCCGCTTTGGCCATTTGGGCTTCGCCCTTTTGCAGGGCGGTGGCAAAGAGTTGCAGGGCGCGTTGCGTTTCCTGATAGGCCAGGGCCGGATTGGTGAACGTGTCGTGCTGTTTCGGTTCGGACTTTTGCAGGTAGATGCCCATGCCGGCAGCTATCAGCAGACTGGCGGCAATGCCCATGCTCCAGCGACGGATGGACGGACGCAGCCAAGGACGCTGGCGTTGGCTTTCCTGCTGCCACTGTCCGATGCTGGCCGATAACCGCTCTTCCAACCCCTCGGGCAGGTCGACAGGTTGCTGTGCCAGGCCGGTGTAGAGCAGGAAGACGTCTTTGTCCGCCTGTAGTTCTTCAGGTACCTCTTCTTGTTGGAAGAAGCTTTTCAGCTGCCTTTCCTCTTCTAGGGTAGTTTCTCCCCGGTAATACTTGTCCAATAGTTCAGCAATGCGTTTTGTTTCCATTCTTTCTTCCTGTTATGCGGTTGAATTCTTCTCTTATCTTCTTGCGTGCTCTCGACAGGGTGACGCGAATGTTGACCGGTGTCAGCCCGGTGGCCTGCTCTATTTCCTCAAACGAGCATTCGTTGACGTCGCGCAGCCAGAGCACTCTTTTTTGCAGACTGGGCAGATGGCCTATCAGTTGTTTCAGCCGGGCCTGCTCGTCGTGTGCTTCGGCCAGTTGTTCGGGGTTGTCGCCCGAGCTGAGGTCGAAATGTTCGGGCAAGGGCTCTTCCGACTGATATTGCCGGGTTTGCATCAGGTTGAAGCATAGGTTGCGCACCAGCGTGATGCAGTAGGCGCCGACATTTGTCCTGATTTCGAGTTCGTTCCGCTTGTTCCACAGTTTCAGGTAGGCTTCCTGCACCATGTCTTCCGCGTCTTGCTCATTGCCCAGCAGGGCATAGGCTGCTCGGTACATACTGGCATGCAGGGGCAGGAATTTCTCTCTGAACTCGTCTGCCTCAATCATGCTTCTTTTCCGTTTCCTGTTTCACCAACATTTCAATGTCGCTTTCCTTAAAGTCGCCGGTAAACTGTATGAGGGCGCAGTCCTCGGGGCCACTGCATACGAACAGCACCTCCTTTATCGTGGTACCCTCTTCCCGAATCAGTATCTTCACCTTTTCGTTTTCGTCGTTGACGCGCATCAGCTCCTCGTATCCGTCGGTGTTCAGTTCGTTGACGCGCTTCATGAAGCGTCGTTTCACGTTGTCGCTGCACTTCTCCAGGTCGAGCACTTTCATGGAGTTGATTTTCTTGGCCAGGTCGGTGCCTGCGTCGCCCTTTTCCTCGTCGTCGTCCATGAACATCCGTCCCATTTTCATCAGCAGGCTGGGAATGGATACGTAGTCGGCGTTCTCGGCATCTTTGAATTCGGCAAAGAGTTGTTTTGCGTTGACGGCCCACGACAGTTGGATGGCCAGAAGCATGAGGGCTGTACATATTAGTTTCTTCATCATGGTTTCTTGAATTAATGTTTGTACTAAAGTTGTCGTTTGTCTCTATGTTTGAGTGCGCATTCACTTAGTAGACAAGTGAGGGTCGCCGTTTGTTACAAAGAAAAACAAAAAAGATGAGAGTTTCCCCTCATCTTTTTGATTATTGCGGATATTTCCTCTTCGTTTCCTTGTCAACTCATCCCCTCGTCAACTATCATTTCGCCCAGAACAGCTTCGTGTAATACGTATCCTCGTCCTGCACTTCCTTGTAGTAAGGGTTGTAGTTCATTTCGGTGGTCGGGTAGCGCCAGCGGTTGGGCACGTTGGCTATTGTTCCGTTTACTTCGGGGAAGTTGAGGCCCGACGGATAGCCCGTGCGGCGAATGTCGCTCCACGCTTCGCGGCTTTGCAGAATGCCCTCGTGCAGCCACTTCTGGGTGATGATGGCGTCGTGCTTGTCCACGTAGTCGGGGCTGTTCCAGCGAGCTTCGGCAAAGGCGGCCACCTCGTCGGCCGTGGGTGCCTCGTACTGGCGGGCATTCTCGCCGGTGCTCACGGAGTCGTAGTAATAGTAGAGGTTGACGGACTGGCTGACGGCTGTCAGGAACTCTTCCTTGGCACGTGCCTCGTCGGCTGCCACTCCGTAGCCCATCAGGTAGGCCTCGGCCTTGAGGAAGTGGACTTCGGGCGAAGCCATGATGAGCATGTCGAATTTGTCGTTCTGCCAGAAGAAACCGTTCTGCGTGATTTGCGAGAAGCCGGTGTTGCCGAATTCGTCCTGAGCCTGCGAGTTGTAGTACTCAGTCACCTCGTCGCTCACGGTGAGGTCGGTGCCCAAGTAGCGTTGCTCGTCGGTTTGCTGGGTGTTGCGGTTGACTATCTTCACCGGGTTGTAGAGCAGCAGCAGGCGTGGGTCGTCCTCGCCCTTCACGTAGGTGCCGCTCAGCGGGTCGTTGCCTTCCATGTCGTAGTTGCCGTGACTCAGCATGCGGTCGATGATGGCGCCCGACGCCTGTCGGTTGGTCACCCAGTCGCCCAGTCCGCTGCCGGCGGTGAAGTTCAGCTGGCCCGACTTCTGGTTGACAATGTAGACGTTGTTGGCCTGTTCGTCCACCATGGGGTATTGCGAAGGATTCTCCAGCATTTCCTTGATGGCGGCCCGTCCTTCTTCCTGCAAGGCGCCTTGGGTGGCTACCCTGACGGCCAGGCGCAGGCGCAGCGAGTTGGCGTAGCGCACCCACTTGTCGATGTCGCCGTTGTTGATGAAGTCTTGCGTATTGAAGTTGCGCGGTATGCTGACTTCGGGCAGGCGCAGGGCGGCCTCCTTCAGTTCGTCCATGATGGTCTTGTAGATGTCTTCGGCCTTGTCATAGTGGGCATACGAGCCGCTGACGTCGTTGGTGATGGGCAGCATGCAGGCTTCTTTGAAAGGCATGTCGCCGAAGATGTCCACCGTGGCGGCAAAGAAGTCGTAGAGGTGTATCTTGGCTGCCAGCATGAAGGCCTCGTTCTGTGCCTGTACGCCCGCCGCCTCGTCGTTGTAGAGCGACTCCATCTTGCGATACTGGGTCAGGGCCGAGTAGAGGTTGTCCCACTGGCTGTCGATGTAGGGCGGATAGCCGGGGCTGTACATCGAACTGCTGTTGACGTAGCCGAAGGTCTGGGCATACTTGCCCACAAACTGCGAGTCGAAGCCGAAGTAGCGGTTGTACTCGTAGCACGAATAGTCTTTCACTTTCTGGAAAACCCCCGTCATCAGGCGGTCGATGCTCACCTCGTTTACTTTGGACGGGTCTTCATATTTGCTGTCGAAGTCGTATTCCGAACAGGCGCCAAGGCTGAGCAGTACGCCTATGGCCAGTGTTGCTGATATCTTTTTCATGATGTTCTTCTATTTTACTCAAGTTTCGGTTTTACCGAAACTTGAAGGAGTTAAAGGAGTTAGAAGAAGTTATCGCCCACCCCTGGGTGGGCTGAGGAGTTAAAGGCCAATAGACTGTGCCACCGGAGTTTCCTCTTTATGCCACTATCGGCTTTAACTTCTAACTGAGCAAAGCGAAGTGATAACTTCTGTAACTTCTTAACTTCCAAATTTATATTAAATCCGAAACTTAAATATTTTATTCTTTTCTTGGTCGCCACCTCGATGCGACTGTCTCCGTACTTTTGCCGGCTCAAGGTGGCAGTTTGTCTATTGTTAAAAGGCTTATACACTATGTCTATAAGGCTTATAGTGCATGTCTATAAGGCTTATAATGTATACCTATAAGGCTTATATTGTATCTTAATCTACGACTTTATCCACTCAAAGGTGCCGGCTTTCAGCTCCTTATCCCGGACTTCATGCCTGCCGCGCCTGCTTAGAAGCTGGCTCTGATGGAGAATCCGAAGCTGCGGGTGGCGGCGGTAGAGTTGCCGACGATGGCCTGATTGGCCCACGAGGTACCTACCGATGACTCAGCGTCGTAGTTCTTGAGCGCCTTGTAGAAGTAGAACAGGTTTCGGCCGTAGACCGACACGCTGAGGCTGTTCATGCCCAGCTTGGACGCGAGGTTCTGCGGGAAGTTGTAGCCTATGGTCAGTTCGCGCAGCTTCACGTAGCTGTTGTCGTAGACGGAGTGCATGTAGGTCAGCTGTTCGCTCTCCGTTCCCCAGTTGTAGGTGCGGTTGTAGTAGTAGCCTGCGGGGATGATGCGCGTGTTTTGCTTACCGGTCGAAGCTACTACACCGGGCAGGATGATACCGTCGTGATAGATGAATTCACCGTTGGGGCCTGCCGTGGTCGAAGGGTCTACCTGTACCGGTACGCCACTGGCGTTGTTGTTGCCCGGATAGTAATAGGACAGACCGCCGCTTTCCGTGTCGCGGTACTTCAGGGACTCGGGTGTCAGTCCGAGGGCGGTGGCATACTGGTTCATTTCGTTGATGACGTCGCCGCCAATGCGGAAGTCGATGCTGAAGTCCAGGAAGACGCCCTTGTAGGAGAATGAGTTGAACAGTCCGCCCACGCCGTCGGGGTTGATGTTGCCCACCTTCTGCAGTTCCGTCTGGTTCAGGTAGAGGCCGTCGTCCGACACGAGGTATTCACCGTTTTCGTTCACCTGGGGCACCTGCGTGTAGATGTCGCCCATGGGCTGGCCTTCCACGGCCTGTATCTTGACGCCGCTGCCGCCCAGGTTGGATATTTCCAGATAGGGCACGCCGTCGGCCAGTTTCACCACCTTGTTCTTGTATACGCCGTAGGTGGCAGTCAGGTCCCAGCGGAAGTTGCGTGTCAGCACGGGCGTGGCGCTGATGGCTACATCCCAGCCTTGGTTGGCCACCTCGCCTACGTTCATCAGCATGTACTTCACGCCCGATGTGGACGGTTGCGGAGTGGATAGTATCTGGTCTTTTACGCGGTTGTTGTAGTAGGACACGTCGAAGCCGAAGCGGTTGTTGAAGAACTTGCTCTCCAGACCGATTTCGTATTCATATTTCTGCTCGGGCTTGATGTTGGCGTTGCCCAGCGAGGTGGGCACGTAGTTCCAGGTGAAGTCGTTGTCCGAACCCTGCTCGTAGACGATGTTGGCGGCGTAGGCCTCGGGCGAGTTACCCACCACGCCGTAGGAGAGGCGCAGCTTGCCGTAGTTCCACCAGCGCGGCATGCGGAAGGCATCGGTGAAGATGAAGCTCAGGTTGGCCGAGGGGTAGAAGAAGCTCTGGTCCTTCAGCGTGGACGAGCGTTCCTGTCGTCCGGTCAGTTCCAGAAACAGGAAGTTGTCCCATCCCAGGCTCAGGGTTCCCATGTAGCCGGTCTTCAGCAGTTCCATGCGTTGCAGGGTGCTGCTGGCGGTGTAGCGGCTGGCGTTCAGGTCAAACCAGTTTTCGGTCGAAAGTCCGCCGTTGGTGCTCACACGCAGGTTGTTCATGTTTTCATAGCGTCCGGTCCATCCCAGGGTGGCGGCTATGTCGAAGCGTCCGATGTTGTGGCTGAAGTTCAGCATCACGTCGCCGTAGACAATGTCATAGCGGCGGTTGATGGCCTGGAAGCTGCCGCTGGGGTCGTAGAGCGAGTTGGGGCGCTCGGTTTCGTACTCCAGTGTCTGCTTCACGTCGGTCAGGTCGGTCGACAACTGGGCGCGCAGGCTCAGCCAGTTGGTGATTTGCCAGGTGGGGCGCACCATACCGATGAGGCGGTTCTCCGTCTCGTAGCTGTGGTGGTGATACATGTTCCAGAGCATGTTCGACACGCCGCTCAGGTAGCTGGGGTCGTAGGCCCAGGCCTCTTCGGGTGTCAGGGTGGCGTCGCCGCCAGTAAAGGTGTTGCGGTAGCCCAGGCTGGTGACATAGGTCTGTTTCAGCAGCGGTATGTCGAGGAACGACGAGAAGCCGTTGCTGAAGCTGCCGTAGAGGCTGAGCGAGTTCTGTGCGCGGTTCTCCACGTTCTGTATGATGTAGTTCAGCGAGTACTCCAGCGTCAGGGGCTTGGCTATTTTGTACGAGCCGGTCAGCTTGAAGTTGTGCTTGGTGAAGCTACCCACCAGTGCGTTGGGTATCTCGTCCATGAAGGTGTAGGAGAAGCGGTTGCTGGCTTTTTCCGTGCCTTGCGAGATGGCCAGCGTGTAGGTCTGGTTCCAGCCCGTGCGGAACAGCTCGCTCCAGGGATTGTCGGAGGCGGGCAGGTAGGGGCGCATCTTGCCGTCCCAGTAGAGCACCTGGCTGCCGTCGTACTTGGGACCGAAGGCCTGTGTGGTAGAGCGCAGGCTCTTGTATGACTGTCCGTTGATGGTGCGTTGGTAGAATCCGCCGGTCTGCTTCTCATAGTCGCTGTAGGCGGTGTTGTAGGTACCCGGGCCGTAGACGGTCTGCATTTCGGGCAGGTAGGCGGGCAGGTTGGCTGTCACCTGTGCGGTGAAGTCCACGCTGACCTTGCCGGTCTTGGCTCGCTTGCTGGTGATGACTACAGCGCCGTTGGCGGCTTCCGAACCGTAGAGGGCTGTTGCCGAGGCTCCTTTCAGCACGCTGATACTTTCAATATCTTCGGGGTTGATGTCCACCAATCCGTTGGAGCGTATCTGTCCGTCGTTGCCGAATTCGGCAAAGTCCGTCCCCTTGCCGGTACCGCCGTTGCGGATGGGCACACCGTCCAGAATGATAATGGGCTGGTTGTTGCCGGTGATGGAGGTCAGGCCGCGCACGTTGATGGATACGGCACCGGCCGAGCCGCCCTGTGTCTGGGTGATGCGGATGCCCGGTGCCTTGCCATACATGGCCGAGGCCAGGTTGGGCGCTCCGGCTTTCACTATCTCGTCGGCATTGATGGTGCTCACGGCATAGCCCAGCTTCTTGGTGTCTTTCTTGATGCCGAGCGCGGTTACCACTACCTCACGCAGTTGTTGCGAGTCTTCGCGCAGCAGGATGCTGAGGAAGGTCTTTCCGCCTTTGCGCAGCTTTATTTCGCGGGTGGCATAGCCCATGTAGGCTATAGACAGGGTGGCGTTGGCAGGTACGGTCAGGGTAAACTGTCCATCGGCATCGGCTATCACGCCGTTGTTCGTGCCTTTTTGCACTACGCTGGCACCCGGCAGCGGTTCGCCGGCCATGTCCTTGATGACACCTTTGATGGTTTTCATCTGCTGTTCGAGGCCGTCGTTTATGTTGTCGTCCACATCCACAGAGTCAGGGACGACGTAGATGGCTGCCGATGCCGGCAGCTGGCTGCTTAAGGCCAATATAAATCCTAAGTAACATATTACCAGTCTCTTGTACCGGTAGCGTGCATCATGTTTTTTCATTCTCAATAGCTTCATGTTATAAATAGTTTATATATGATACTTAAATAGCAGCCGTTTGCCAATCGCAGGGATGAGGAAAACGACTTCTGACGGATTTCCGATGGATAAGGTTTAAATAGTAGTTGGCTCTCGTCGTGTTTTGAGAATGGTGTGTGGATTCTGATTGCTCGGCTATTCTCTTTGTGTGTAGAATGCCTGCTTTACGCTCTGGAGAGTTGCAATTATTGTGCCACCGGAATCTTCCGCTGCGCTGCTGATTGTATATGACGCTATATATTAGATATTTATATATTCAGGAATTTGAGCGGTTCTGTAGACTAAGGCTTGCAGAAAAGTGTGGAATTGTGGATATTTTCTACAATCGGGAAAGGCGGATTCCACAATCGGTTCTTTGATATATGGCGAAATGATGCTTTTGGGGAAAAGTCTGAGGGAGTAAATCTATGCTATGTGTACAAAAAGAAAAGCGTCCAAGAGCAAATATTCGTATTTGTCTTGGACGCCAATGTGTGTTGTATGGCCTATACTCGAGATGTAAAAATTGAAAAAGGATTGGCTATCTATAATAACAGGATATAGGATATATTCCTACCGGATAACTGGTTTTATTCTCAATATTTTGTACAAGAACTGGTGTATCTTTGCTGCAGTCGTATACCAGTACATTTCCTTTTGATACAATATCTTCTCCAAATTCATCAGATACTGCTACATATATATACTGTGTTTTAGGGTCAGAAACAACATTACAGTTCAGGTATCTTGCACTAGGTACATCTTTGTTGATTTCTATAAAGTTTTTGTCTACTTTCCAGTCTTTAATAGATATTCTGCTGATATTTAGAGTTCCTGCTGCAAAATATAGATAGTCTCCTGCCAGTGTAACACCTGAGTTGTTGAAAAACTCGGCAGATATATCTACAGGAATGGTCTTTTTCTGAACAATTTCCCATTTATCTATATCTACAAAATAAAGGTAATTTCTGGTAGAACCCTGGCGTCCGCATGTTGCCAGCATAATCTCTCTTTCACCGGTGCGACAAATACCACTGATAAAATCACCGTCAAGATCTATCAGTTTTCTTGTTGCACTGTCTTTATCTTTGCAGAATTCCAATAGTCTGGTTGTTTCCCAGAATCCACCACCACCACAATATGCATAATCACCTATCACAGTCATACCTCTTGTAGAAGCTACAGATTCAATAGTGTTACCCTGATTTCCGAAATGAAAACTATCATGTACTATATACATCTTTCCGGTAGTAGTGTCAAGACGAAACATTGCTTTCGAACTTGAGATAAATACATTTTTCTCATCTACGACAACTACATTGCTCATTGGTGTAGAAAGATAAAGTGTATCTTCTTTCTCCAATGATCCTTCAGGCTTATGAAACTTCAGGTCTTCATATTTGAAAGCTTTCTCTTTTTTCATCGTTACAGCATCTGCAATAACCAAAGAGCCATCTCCCAAAGTACTATACTTGTCACTGTTGTCACTAAAGATATAGAACTTGCCATTGTACATATACATGTCTTGTGCATTATGGCCAAAGTTCGTGCCATTTACTTGACTATATACATTCTCTTCAACAGTTCCATCAGGAGCTATGTATGTAAGAGAACTACATTCAGAACGCACCCCTTGATTAAGTATCATAACACCACCAGGTGAAGCATATCCTCCCAGGGTTTCAGAAGGATTAGCATTTTCCCCGTTATTGGGCATGTCTTTATCGCACGCTGAAAGAATAAACATGCAACATAAAAGAATGATAGAAAAATTGAGGGCTTTCATATCATTTAGTTGTTATTGGCAAAGAAGAATCCTGCCGGAAAGTTAGTATAATTATCAAATTTGTTTTGGGGAGTTGTCCAGTCACCGTTTATGTTGAATTCCCAAATAGAGTTTGTTGTATAGAATGGTCCTACTCCTTTTATTGTATTTACATATAGCATACCTGTAGCAGGGTTTATTCCAAGACCGTTGTATAGTTCTTTGGCATTGCTATCAAGGGAATTGAGATCGCATAATACTGTTTCGGCTTCAAGTCCAGATTCATCACCCAATTCCGGATTCTCATCAAATTTTAAAGTATATATAGTGGTACCTGATGCATAATAGATATCATTGCCTTTTGTAACAAAAGAAACTCCAGAAGCTCCTGAACTAGGCATAATGCTAATCTGACGAGAAACTATAGTATTGTCTTCCAAAGAATATTTTCCTATGTAATATTTGCCAAAACCAAAAGCCGATAACCATATTTTCCCATCATCAGATTTGCCGATACTATATATTTCTTTGTATGGAGCGCTGTATGGCAAAGTTTTTTTGTTTACAATATCTTCATCTGCTGTTATTTCAAGAAGCTTACTGATATATCCATCAATAATGGTATATACTTTTTTATTCATAACTACAAACTTGCTTTTGGGCGCTCCTTCGCTGCCTTCGATAAACTTCAATTCTTTTGTATTGACATCAAAACGATAGACCCCTTTATTATCTCGAATGTAGACGTGGCTCTCGTCAAGTACTGCTATATGTGTAGGCCAGTCAAGAACTGAAAGTTCACTTTTGCTGAAAGATTTTTCTTTCTTGAGAGTCTTGGCATCAAGAACCACAAGCATTCCGTCATTCTCAAACGTTGTTCCTACGGGATTTTCATCACCATTCTGAGATATAATATAGATTTTTCCATTGTCAAAAGCCATATCCTGACATACATTCCCCAGTTCTGTTCCGTTAACAGCTTTATACGCATCGTCTATTACAAAACCATCCGGTGTAATATACGTTAGTGAACCATTTTCGGTTGTCATATTACCTTCATTTAGAACAAATATGCCCTTTGGGTCATCATAAGCTATAGCTTTAGGGTTCACGAACAGAAACAGTAATTCCTGTTTCCTGATTTCACCGTTAAGACCTTCTACTACTATGATAATAGTATAGGTTATTCCAGATACTGAACTTTCTGCAGGTGCTGTTACAGATATGGAACTATTGTCTTCTGACATGGAAACGGTCCATCCTTCAGGTACATTCTCCCAAGTTACACTTTTAACGTTCTCAGCCTTAAAACCATAGGTGCGGCTTTCCTGAGGCATCATAATCTGTGTGGATGTCAGATTCAGCGAACTGTCCCATTCCAAAACTAAATCTCCATACTTTGGTTCGTCATTGTTTGTACATGCTGACAATAGCAATGCAATAAATAGAGCGACTATGCTCAAAATCTTCTTTGTCATAAATTGTAGAATTTAAATAATATTGATCGTCAATGTATCATCTTTCGAGAATGAAATCTGTTTGTAATAATCATTCTTCGCGGGTAGATATTTCTTCGCCTTTCACGTGCAGGTCTTCCACACCGGATACTTCAGTAGAGCATTCGCCCAGCCAACCGTTTTCCTGGTTTACGCCACAGTATATTTTGATGAAGTCTACACCCGGCAGGTTAACTTTCTGTCCCTTGGAGTTGACAGCCCAGTCGATGTCAATAGCAGAATCGTCTTTGGTGTTGTTTTCGTTGTCAGCGTAGCCGTAGTTGAATTTGTAGAGTACGAAATAGTTGCCCTGTCCGCTTTCGTCTATACCGTTTTGAGGAAGGCAGGTGCCTTTGAAGGTCAGTTCGTCGCCTTCAAACCATTGCGGAAAGTAAGGCTGGTTGTGGAAACTGTTTTTCACCTTGTATCCTTCGTTGCCTTGGTTGTCTTTCCAGCGTATGTATTGTTCTTTCTCTTCTGGCGTGGTAGGCTCTTGGGCAGGACGATAGTAGGTAATCTGATAGTCTTTGTAAAGGTTCACGTCGTTGCCATTCTTCAAGGCCATTTGGTACCATGCTTCTCCTTGCGGGTTATGGTGCGCGCTACCGGCTATTTCATACCATTCGTCCTCGTCAGGCACGCCGTTCTTGTTTTTGTCATAGGCCACCTGTATGATGCCGGGTTCACAGCTGCCTCCCACAGGTGCGTCGGGATTTGGGTTGGATGCCGCATAGAATGCATTACCCAGTACACGGAAATCGCGCAACCCAGGTTTGTTCTCAATGGTGTGGTCGAACCCGACAACTACATATCCGCCCCAACCGCCTAAAGAAATCATGCTGTTGTTTCCATTGCCTATGGCATTCAGAACCTTTTGGTTCATGATTTCCTGCGTGTCACCTTCTTCGTATGCCGGCAGTGTGTTGGTGAATTGTCCGACAGCAGGCATGAAGTCCAAGACTTTGGTAATATAGGCCTGAGAACCTTCGGGAGTTGTGACGGATTCGTCAAAGCTGACAGTCACCTGGAAAGTATAGCTGAAATTGTATGTACCTTGGGTTGCTGTCAGTGTCAGCTCATATTCGCCCGCATAGGGGAAAATGTATTCCAGTTGTTTGCTGTTGGACAGCGTTTCTCCATCCAAAGTCCAAGTATAGGTTACACCTTCGTCGGACACGCTGTTTACTTCTATTCTGAACAGCTGGTCAACGACAGCTTTGAAGCCCGATTCTGGTACGTTGACAGTAATATCAGCCTGCTGGAGCACATAAGGTTCTGAATTGTCGTCGCTGCACGACGTAAAACTGCCTGCCAGAAGGGCACTCGACAAGATAATAGTCCCTAGAGACTTGCTGAAAAAATCTTTTTTCATAATACAATGTTTTTAAGATGAATATATGTGTTTTCTTTTCATTTAAAGGGTTCGGTCGTAAACGCAAAATGAGCAGGGATATCACCGGTCATCACTTTCCACTTCTTTTTCCCGTCGGGGCTGAAACAATATAGGTATCCCGGAGTGACGTAATTGGTAGCATCTGCTACGAAGATTTCTTTTGTTTCCGGGTTCACGGCTACACCGTAGGGTATTTCTATTTCTTTGTCCGTACCGTCGGTAATGAAATTGTGTGAGACAATCTTTTGCCATACCACGTCATAGATGGCATAACCTATACTGTTGCTTTCAGTCACATAGCTCCATTCTACGCTGGTCATATAGATGGAGTCGCCGCACAGGTGCATTTCACTGGCCGCTACTCCCAGACTGCCGATGACCTGGTCTGTATGGCTGTCAATGACAAATACGTCAGAGCCTATTCCGTAGTAGTCGCCGCGTGAGCTGACGTATATCCGGCCGAAACGGTCCAGCTCCATACGATGCAGATTGATGGCCACATCAATGGACTTGATGACCTGAAACGACTGAAGGTCTACTACTGATACGGTTCGGTCGTAGTTGGGATAGCGGTAACCGCCAGAATTGGCTACATACAGCTTCCCATCGGTAATGACCATTTCTTCTGGCTGATAGCCAACGACGACTTCGCGGGTGATGCTCAGGTCGGTTGTATCTATTTCTACTACTTTTCCGGGACGGGCATCCGGGTCGATTTGTACAGGACCGGCATAGGAGCTGACATAAGCTTTACCGTTGTTGAATATGATGTTGCGGCAGTTTAATATGTCTATACTGCCTATGTGTTCTGCTGTATGTACGTCCATAACTTCTACGTAGTGTGAGCAATTGATGACTGCATACAGCTTACTTCCATAGATGGCAATGTCATTTCCCACATCTCCCAGTTCCTTGACGATCGATGGGTTGCGTGACGGATAAATGTTACGGTTGTATTTTCCGGTAGTGTAGTCAAAGAAGTCAATGCTTGCCTTATTGCTGCCCATGTTTCCTTCGTTCAACAGGAAAAGTCCTTTTATAGGACTTCCGGCATAAGATGGAGTAATCCATTCTTCTTCGGTATGCATGATGGGAATTTCACCACGGCATGCAGTCTGCAATATGGCTAATACCGACAGGCAGCATAGCAACTGTATGATTCGGATGGCTTTCATTGTTTTTTTGTTTGTATTTTGAGCAGAGTTCTTTAATTGGTCAGAATGTATATTGTACAATGGCTTTGAAGTTGATGCCCGGCATCGGGTAGCACGCCACTACTTCGTATTGTTGGTTCAGTAAATTGTTTATTTCAAGTGTTAGTTTCATGTCGCCTGCACGGAGAGGCAGGTTGCGTGAAATGGAAAAGTCGCTGGTATACCATGGTAGCTGGTAGTTGACAGGTAAGTTAGCTTGTGAAGAATAGCGTTCTCCTGTGTAGATGAAACTGTAGCTTGCTTCCCACAATCGCCAGTTCAGGTTGGCGGCAGCTGAGCCGCTGTGCCAGGGTATGTAGGGTATCTGGCCTCCATAGTATAGCTTGGACGGGTCGGTAAAGTCCTGTGCTTTCTGGTACGTGTAGTTCACTCGCGTAGTTAGCACAACTTCCCGTGTCGGTTGCCAGTCGGTCTGCATGGCAATATCTATTCCCCGTATTTCTACTTTACCGAGGTTGACCATGGTCCATCGGAAAAAATTGGATGTAGGGGTAGCCACTATCTTATTTTCTACTTCGTTGTAGTAGATGTCGGCCTGAACTTCCAGATGCCGGAGCCAGGTCTGTGGAAATCTTTTTCCGTATGTCACACCTATATTATACTGATTGGTATATTCCGGTTTCAGATTGATGTTGCCAATAAAGGTATAATAGAGGTCGTTCAAGGTTGGCATGCGGAAAATACGTTTGTAGAAAGCACGCAGATGCAAGTCGTGGCACTTGAGTGGTTGCCACGAAATAATAGCTGTGGGTGTCCATTCCATTTTGTTGCCTGCAGCGGTCGTATCCGAAGCTACATTGTCGTGTACGAAGGTGGCCAAAAGGCTGGCCTGCATCTTTAGCCGTCCCAGATGTAGGGAGGTGGCGGCGGCAGCCAGCAGGGTGTGGCGGCGAGGATAAGCAAAATCCTTAAGGTCCGCATTCAGCAGGTTGAACTGATAGTCTGCTGACAGGCTGACATCCCATGAAGGAAGCAGACTGTAACGTTGTGCTACGGATAGGTATGCCTCTTGTTGCCGATAGTGATTATTGATGTACATCAGGGCTTCATCTTGCCGCGGATCGGCCAGATAATGCAGATAGTCGTACGCATATTTACTGTTTATCATCAGGCTGTAACGCTCGGAAAAATCCTTCCGGAGCGAGCCTTGTATGAAGAAATTGGTATCCCATTGCCTGTCCTCATGCGAAAACTTATTTCGTACCACAGCGCCTGGATATCCACGTTCGGAATGGTATAGGTAGGCTTTGGCCTTCCACTGTCCTAGAGGTAGCTTGCCGAACCATCCATTCTCAATTCGTAGGGCATTGACATCGCCATTGCGGCGAACGGCAGTGGTGTCGTAACCTTCTTCTACCCGATAGGTAAATTTATAGCGTCCGGTAGTATACATGTATTCGCCGCTGAGCGACATGTTCACTTTCTCATTCACTTTCTGTTCCCAGAGCAATGCTGGGTTGACGGTGCCGAAAGAGCCGGTTTTGAAGGTTGCTTTTATGCGGTGAGTCTCGTTTTCTTCGAATTTCGGAATCCGTGACTGCAAGTAGATGGAGCCAGCCGACCCAAAATCCTTGGCAGGTTGAAAAATAGCGCTTTTCTGTCCATTATACAAAGTGATACTCTCCATGTTATCCAGCGAGAAACGTCCCAAGTCTACTGTTCCGTTTTGCGCATTACCCAGTTCAATACCGTCATAGAATACACCTACATGATTAGTACCCATGCTGCGTATGTTTACAGTCTTTAGACCGCCTACACCACCGTAGTCTTTGATTTGTACCCCTGAGAAATAACGCAATGCATCGGTCACATTGTGTGAGCTCAGTCTATGCAATTGTTCGCCATGCAACTGCTGCACGGGGATGACTTCCTTGTGTATAGCATTGGCTGTCACAAGGACTTCATCCAGGTGTTGCAGACTGTCCAGCCTGCTTTGAGCATGTATGAACCCAATGCGGCTTACAGTGGTACAAAAAAACACGGCAGTCAAAATGATTCGTCTGCCCATTTTTTACCAAAATTATATGTATATAAAAATCGTATTGGCTTTCCTAACCCCAGAGGTTAGCCACACATGAATGATGGCAGGTCTTCTGACTGACTCCCTTCTTGAAACCTTCCCAATGTAACCGTTACATCAGTGGCATAAGTAATTTCCAAGAAGTTGAAAATGGAGCTTCACAGCAGCGGGACTGTCCGGGATTTTCACCCGATTCCCTTTTAATTCGCTTACCCGAACGGACAAGTCGAAACCATTTCGAAGGCAAAGATAATAAGAACTCGCAAAAAAACGGCAAAATTTGGATAAATAAAGTAAGT
>ENA-UONS01000520-UONS01000520.1-human-gut-metagenome-genome-assembly--contig:-CS19-NODE-520-length-43349-cov-21.965653_pt1 | contig 43349 bp, 30 predicted proteins | sample MGYA00242458_ERZ724005 | MGnify/ENA metagenome assembly ERZ724005
TATAATTAATAATCTTTTTCTCTTTTTAGGAGAATTCGATGCTCCAATGAAAAATCACACTGCAAATGTAGAGCTGATTATTTTTTTTCACATCCGTAAATAACTATTTTACTTTCAATATTGACTATGTAGCCATTATTAGTCATCGCCTATACATTCTTGAAAGATTAATAGCACTTCCAATTTTGATTTTTCACTTCCAAATTTGACTATCTATTAATATTTGCATACATTTGTGAAGTAATTGAACGAACCCTACCATGAAAGACATACTACGAATGACCTTATTCCTGGTCATCATAAGTTTCATTTTGACAGGACAAACAAGTATGGCTAGTAATTTTAGCTTTACACAAATAGGCCTGCAACAAGAAATGCCTTCCTACGTCAATTATGTGTATGAAGAAAGCAATGGAATCGTTTGGCTGGACACCTCCAGCGGGCTGATACGCTATGATGGCAAGGACCTGAAATATTACGCCATCCCCATTATCCGTTCAACCAACAATTATAGAAGGATACTGCAAATCATAGAAGACCAGAAACACCAGCTATGGTTTCTTACCGTCAACGGACTGGTCAGATACTCCAAATCAAACGATAACTTTACTCCCTGCTATACTGCCAACGGACAGGAACTGATTTCCGCAGGTGCAGTTTGCCGCACACAAGACGGCCTCATCTTCGGCGGAACCGACAAGCTCTACAAATACAGTTACGAAACCGATGAAATCAACATTCTTACCGAACTACACTATAAAAACAATTTCTTCATCCAGCGAATGAAGTTCTGGGACCCTCATACCCTGATATGTTCCAACCGTGAACAGGATATCCTACTCTTCGACATAAACAACCTGAAAATATTACCGACTACTTTCTCTAAAACCAACAACTATGCCGACCTTTGCATTGACAACGAAGGCAACCTCTGGATAACCGACTATAACAACGGTCTGAAAAGATACTCCAGAGAAGGTGAACTGACCGCACACTATACTTCGAAGAACTCTTCACTCAGCAGCGACCTCGTGCTTTGCCTTACGCTGATAAAAGGAAAAATCTGGGCCGGCACCGATGGAGGCGGAATTAACATCATAGACCCCAAAGATGGCAGCATACAAGTGCTGAAACACGAATCGGGCAACATACACTCCCTACCAGTCAACACCATTCTGCACATACATGGCAGCCAGAAAAGCAACAACATCTGGCTAGGGACCACCCGCGGAGGTCTTATCAACATCAGAGAGACCAACATGGTAACCTTCTCCAGCGTATCCTTGGGCAACGACAAAGGTCTGAGCGAAAACACCGTCCTGAGCCTCTACCAGGAACCAAACTCCAGTGCCATCTGGATAGGTACTGACGGCGGAGGAATAAACTGCCTGGATGAAAACACCAATAAAATAAAGCACTATCCCAACACTTGGGACGACAAAGTGGTATCTATCTGTGGTTACTCCGACCAGGAACTGTTGGTATCTATCTTCTCACAAGGACTCTTCCTGTTCAATAAAGTCACAGGAGCCAAACGCCCCTTCCAACTAAGCCAGACCAAGCTGGACAACTACATCAAATACAGCCGTCTGTCTACCAACCTCTATAACGAAACGCCAGACAATATCTTGTTGCTTACCAACCCCATTGCCCGCTACCATATTCCTACCGGGCAAACAACGGAGATTGTCAACACCTCACACAACATTCCCCAAGGAATGCTATGCAATATTGCAGAAGACAGCATCTACTCTTATTACCATAACACGCAAGACATCTACAAAATCAAGAAAGGAGGCACTGAACTGTTACCGGTCTTCCACTCTGATACAGCTTACTACATTAATTCTGCCGCCATGGACAGCAAAGGCGACTTCTGGATAGTTGGCAGTACCGGGCTGTCTACCATCAGCAACGGCAAGCTGACACACATCAACTGTTCACTTTTCAAGGAAGCCAAATCCATTCTATGCGATGACAAGGGCCGCATCTGGATTGGTGCCGGACAGGACCTCTACTCTTACCACCCCAAAGAACAGAAATTCATCCTCTATGGCGAGTCAGACGGGCTGCAACGCAACGAATACCTGCAAAAGCCCAAACTGCTATCCACCCACAAACGAGTATACATGGGAGGCGTAAACGGACTGCTCTGCATCAATGCCGATACCGATACCATTGCACCAACCGACGAGAAAGACGCCACCGTCATTCTGCTCGACTTCACGGTGGGCGACGAGAACCAGCTCTACAAGGCAAAAGGCGGTAAAATAGCACTACCTTGGAATACCCGCAACATTCAGTTACGTTTTCTGGTAGCCGGCGACGACGTGCTGCGTCCACGCCTCTTCCACTATACGCTCGACAATCAGCAGGAAAATGCCATCAGTAGCTACGACACCGAACTCAACATTCCCTCACTGGCATCGGGCACCTATCCTATCTGCGTCAGCTATACCAAGAAAGACGGCGGATGGTCCAAGCCCCAGCGTGTACTTACACTGGTCATACTGCCTCCCTGGTACAAATCATGGTGGTTTGTCACACTGATGTGTCTGCTGGGAATTTTCGGTATCTACCTCACCATCAAAGCCGCACTCAAGAAGAAAGACAATCGCATCAAATGGATGCTGAAAGAGCACGAACAGGAAATCTATGAAGAGAAAGTACGCTTCCTCATCAACATCAGCCACGAGCTGCGCACACCCCTGACGCTTATCTATGCTCCGTTGAAGAAAATCATCGACTCCATACAGCCCACTGACCGCTACTTCAAGCAGCTGAACCTGGCCTTCAAGCAGGCACAACGCATGAAGGACCTTATCAGCATGGTGCTCGATGCACGGAAGATGGAAATGACCGCCACCCACCTCAACGTTCAAAGTTACAACCTGAACCAATGGGTCAAGGAAGTGTGCGACAACTTTGAAGGAGAAGAAAGCGACGAAAAGAAAATAGAACTGCAACTCGACGAAAACATCGGCCAAGTAGACTTCGACCGCGAGAAGTGTATCGTCATCCTGTCTAACCTACTGATGAACGCCCTCAAGCACAGTCCAAAGAAATCGACCATACGGATTCAGACCGAATTCACCGATGACAAGAAGGGTGTCCGCATCTCCGTGTCCGACGAGGGCGAAGGGCTGAAAAACGTCGACCCCGACAAACTCTTCGTCCGCTTCTACCAGGGAAGCAACGAGCAAAGCGGCAGCGGCATCGGACTGTCCTACTCCAAGATACTGGTGGAGCTGCACAAAGGCAAGATTGGAGTCTACAACAACCCCAAACGTGGTGCCACGTTCTACTTCGAACTGCCCCTGACCCAAAGCGCCAGCAGCGTAGTGCCGCAAAACAACTCCTACCTCAACGAGCTGCTGTCGGCCCAGTCGTCCATCGAGATTGACATGCCCGACAAGGAGAAAATAAACACCGTCAGCCTGAAGGAAAACACCATACTGGTAGTAGACGATAACACCAACCTGGTGGAATATCTGGCCGACGAACTGAAGGAAATCTTCAAGCACGTGTTCGTAGCCTACGACGGCGAGACGGCCTACAAGATAGCCCGCGAGGAAAGTCCCGACATCATCGTCAGCGACGTCATGATGCCCGGCATGAACGGCTACGAGCTGTGCAAAGCCATCAAGGAAGACATCACCGTGAGCCACATACCCATCATCCTGCTCACCGCCCGCAACGACGAAACCAGCCGACAGTATGGCTACATGCTGGGCGCCGACAGCTATCTGGAGAAGCCTTTCGAGATGGACAAGCTGCTCAACAAGGTGGTCAACAAGCTCTACAACCGCGCACAGACCCGCCGCCACTACCAGCAGGTAGGAGAGCCCGAAATACAGGTACCCGAAAGCGACTTGACACAGAAAGACACCCTCTTCATGGACAAGCTGAACCAGGTTATCATCGACAACCTGGACAACACGGCTCTCGACATCCCCTTCCTGTGCAAGCAGATAGGCATGAGCCGAGCCTCGCTCTACAACAAACTGAAGGCCATCACCGACATGGGAGCCAACGACTACATCAACAAAATCAGGATAGAGCAGGCCATGACCCTCATTGCCGAAGGAAACCTGAACTTCACCGAGATTTCGGAAAAGGTAGGCTTCGCATCGCCACGCTATTTTAGCACTTCCTTCAAGCAGTACACCGGAAAGACGCCTACACAGTACAAAAAAGATAACGGACAAGGCGCCTGAGAACGGAAAATCCGTACTCAAATCTCTATCTTTAGCCTGAAGATAGACATCTGCAACCTAAAGATGCATATCTTCAGCCTAAAGACAGCCATCTTCAGGCTGAAGATAGAACAACCAACAGGCATCGGACAACTTTGCGCCGGCCTTTGCCGGCTTTTTCCCGCACATCCATTCCGCAAATATCCCGGTCGCATTGGCAGCCGAGTTGAGTACCTGCGTCCGAATGCCCGCACACTGGACCATAAAGCAGGCGGATGAGCCCGACGACGCTTACCGTCAGTCGGCCTCATCCGCCTTGTCATGTCAGCTACATCAGGAAGCAGGACACCGACTCCCGAGCCGGAGCATGCCCGCTTCCTGCATGTACCGCCTATTTCACGTTATAGCCCGTCACCAGCAACTTGGGCGCATTGCCGCGCGTGTCCACATCCTTCCAGCGGATGCTGACCTCCTTCTTCTCGCCGGGCAGCAGGGAGAAGTAGTTGTCCGAGTAGAACACCGGCAGGAACTGCTTGCCGTCCTGTTCGCCCACGAGGTTCAGGCGCACCATCAGGGCAGGTACGTCCGATGCGTTCTCCAGACTTACCTTCGTCTGCCAGTCACCATCAACCTCCTGCGGAGTGTCCATGTTCCATTTCAGACTGGTCTTCGGCAAGGTTTTCAGTGCCTGATAGTTGTTCTCCTTCAAGGTGCGGTGATAGAAGTTATCTGAAACCACCCGTTCTCCTTCCTTCAACCACAGTTTAATGAAGTGTACCTCCGACAGTCCGTCGGGGAATTCCAGTTTGATACACTTCTCGGTGCTGTCTTCCCGGCTGTCCACCTGTGCCGTCTTCTGCCAGGCCACTGAACCGTCCATGTTCAGCACCTGCGCCTCGGCCACCAGTCCGGTGTGCAGTCCGGCGCTGTAGTTCACCACCTCCACTTCATCGGTAGCCGGATTCCACTGTATGTGCAGCGGTTCCGAAGCCTTCTTGATGCCAAAGTAAGCGGCCGTAGGCTCGAAGAAGTAATCGTAGGTCTGCCATACCATCGACGGCCAGCACGGATGGCTCATCCACATCAGCAGTCCCATGCGCTTCTTGCTGCGCGACTCGAACATGCTGCGGTGTCCGTCGTAGTTCACCCACTGCGCCAGTTCGCAGAACTCCTGCGCGCTTTGGGGCTGTCCGTAGCCTTCGGCAATGATTTGGTTGAACGACGTCGCTCCCTGTGCGCCCTCCAGCGTATAGTCGTGCATGCCCCACTCGTCCGATTGCGGCCACAGGCCCTCGGGCGAATAGGTGCGGAGGAAGCTTTCGTAGGTCATCACGTTAGGCATGCCGCGCTCGCTGTGGAAGCGGTCGTTGCCGGCCTCCAGCGTGAAGTAAGTCTTGGCGGGCAACATGCGGTAGGGGCCGTGGCCGCTCACCACGTCGTCGGCCGAGCTCGATATGTAGTGCATGCCCGGATGCTCGTCTTTCACAATCTTCCTCAGTCCCTTGTCGATGTACGGTGTCGGATAGCCCTCGTTGCGTCCGCAATACAGGCCTATGGAGGCGTGGCTGCGGATGCGTTTCACGTAGTCTTCGGCGTTATCCAGGAACATATCGGGATAGTAGGGGTCGGGACCGTCGGCCGGATTGGCCAGCCAGAAGTCCTGCCATATCATGATGCCGTACTTGTCGCAGGCGTCGTACAGCTCTTCATCGCCAATCATGCCTACCCAGTTGCGCAGCATCGTAAAGTTCATGTCGGCATGGTAGGCCACAGCTGTCTCGTATTCGCGTCCACGGTAGTTCAAGTTCGACTCGCTGAAGCCCCAGTTGCCGCCGCGGCCAATGAAACGCCGGCCGTTGACGTAGAGGTTCAGCACGTGGTTGGTCTCGTCGAAGGTCATCTGCCGCAAGCCCACCTTGAAGTCCTTGGAGTCCGACGGTTGTTCGCCAACGAAGAACGTGAAGTTAGCGTCATACAGGTAAGGAGTTCCGTATCCGTTGGGCCACCATAGGCGCGGATTCTCCACATGCAGCTGCGGATAGTCCTGGGCGTTGAACACCACGGTGCGTTCTTCCTGCGGTGCCAGCTTGACGGGCTGTTCAAAGGCCACGTCGCCTACCCGTCCCTTCAGCACACCTTCCACCTGTGTGGCGGCATGGTTCTTCACCACTACCTCGGCAGTCAACGTGGCCGCCGTAGTGTCGGGCAGAGCCAGCACGGTCTGCACGTAGGGGTCTTGTACGGTCACGGCTCCGGTGGTGGTCAGGTAGACGTCGTTCCAGATACCTATGTTACGGCCGCGCACGGTCGGAATCCAGTCCCAGCCAATGGAGGCGTGGAACGTAGGATTGTCGGCACCCAGGATGCCGCCGTTGAAGTCGGGGCTCTGCTTGTTCTTCTCCTTCACGGCGCCTATGTGCAGGTTCTTCACAATCTGCACGGCCAGCACATTCTTGCCAGGGCGTACGAGGTCCGTCACGTCGAACTTGCCGCGCTTGAAGGCACCTTCCAGGTTGCCGGCCTTCTGCCCGTTCAGGTAGATATTGGCTTTCCAGTTGATGCCATCGAAGTTCAGAAAGATGCGTTCACGGCCGAAGTCGGCGGGCATCTCAAACTCGTCGCGGTACCAGAAGTCGGAATTGAAGAACGACTCAGACACGGTCAACTGGTTGTCGGCATAGTTGGGATCGGCTATGGCACCTACGTTCTTGTAGCTGCTCAGCACCGTACCCGGCACGGTAGCTACCACCCAGCCTTGGGTCTGATAGTCGGGCTTGGATATTTCCTCGCCGCTGGCCTTTACCTCCGAGGCGCGTTGCAACATCCATCCGCCGCCCGACAGGCTCATCCGTCCCTGCTCCACGGCAGGCATCCCGGCAGGTCGGGCCACCAGTCCGCCCTTGCCCATCACTTGCAGCTCGCTCAATACATATCGGTCGCCGTCGGCCGACTTATTCATGCAAACGCGCACGTAGCGTGCCTTGCCGTCCACGGCTATCTCGTCGGTCAGCCCCTCACCGCCCGGCAGTGCAGCCAGGTCGGTCCAGGTTTGTGCGTCGTCCGAGGCCTGTATCTTGCCGTCCACGGCCTTGTTCACCCAGTGCAGCACCACCTTGTCGAAGTCGGAGCGCGAGCCCAGGTCGACGTAAATCCACTCCTGTCCGGTTCCCGAACTCATCCAGGCACTAGTGAACAGGCTGGAAGGCTTCATTTCGATGTCGCCACCGGCATTGCTGAAGCGCATGTCAGTGAACGACCACTCGTAAGCACCGGCCATCTTCAGCCGCAGCCGGTAGTAAGTATATGCTTCCGCTGCCGGAAAGTCAAAGACGTCATTCAGCTGCCGCATGGGCATGCTCACCTGCTCGGTCTGCTTATTGGGGTCGTTGACCTGTGCACGGCCGGGCAATGCCTTGCCAGGCAGTCCGTTGCCGGCACGGCGGCACAGCGAAGTCCACTGTTGTCCGTCGGCCGAAGCCTCCCACTCCATCACGTAGCCACCACGGGCAGCCTTGTCGTCATAGACCAGTACGCCGGTCACGGCCACCTGACTCACCTGCTGGGGATAATTGGCCAGCCTGAACTGGAAGTAAGTATCTTCGCCCGCCACTTTGTTGCGTGAGAAAGGACCTCCGTCTATCATCCATTCGCGCTCGCGGCTGGGCAACTCGCCCTGCGGAGTAGAGAGGACCAAATAAGCCGGCCGACGGTCGGTCAGCAACCCGTCGGTCACCAGCTGCGACGTCAGGTTGTAGTCGTAGGCCGACGACTGATAGGCCGGCCTCAACAATGCAAGGTTGCGGTAAGCAGAGCCGTCGGGCAACAGCTCGGGCGAGAAGTCTTCGGCCGGACAACCCGGATACTGGCCAATGCCACGGGTGTAATAGTCCGACCGCAGATAGGACTGCTCGGAAGCAGTCTGCGTTCCGGTGCAGCTGCCTGCCAGCAGCATGACACCCAGGCCCATTCCTATCGACAGGCCTGTGGAAAATAATGTTTTCATAGCAGTAATATTGTTTATTACATAAATAGTTTGTTTCTGTCTATTCAAGAAAAAATCTATTCCAAACTACGCCGAGAGAGAACCGGTCAGTGTCAAAGACTATTCAGCAGGTCGAGCTTGCCGTCGTCAATCAGCTTCAGTATCAGCTCACCGAACAGCGTGTTCTGCCAGGCAAACCAGGCACGGGTAAACTTGGCAGGATCGTCCTTGTGGAACGACTCGTGCATGAAGCCCGTTCCGGCGTCGGTAGCCATCAGGGTACGGATGCACCACTTGATTTCCTCGTCATCCTGACTAGTAAATGCTTTCATCATGATGCTCATGGGCCACACCATGTCGTAGCCTATGTGCGGTCCGCCGATGCCCTCGCCCGCAGTGCCGCGGAAGAAGTAAGGATTGGCCTCGCTCCACACGAAGCGGCGCGTGTTCTGGTAGACGGGGTCGTCCACAGGGACGTCACCCAGGTAGGCCATGGCCAGCAGGCTGGGCACGTTGGCGTCGTCCATCAGCATGCGGCCGCCAAATCCGTCGACCTCGTAGGCGTAGATGTCGCCGAACTTCGGGTGATGGCACACGGCATGTCGGCGCAAAGCCTCGGCCACTTCATCGGCCAGGTCGGTGCATTCCTTGGCCAACGACGAATTGCCGTTGACCTGCACGAGAATCTCGGCAGCCTTGCGCAACGAGCTGACGGCAAAGAAGTTGGAAGGGATGAGAAAGGGCAGCGTAGTGGCGTCGTCGGAGGGACGGAAGCAGGAAACAATTAGCCCCACCGGACGGGCGGGCGCTCCCCAGCCGTCGTTTATCATGGTGTCGGTAGAACGGTTGGTATTGCGCATGAAACGATAAGGACCACGGTCGGCCTTGCGCTGCTGCTCGCGAAAGGTTTGCACAATGCGGGTGACAGCCTCCACCCACACGTCGTCGAACACCGACGCATCGCCCGTCACCTTCCAGTAGTGGTAGGCCAGGCGCAAGGGATAACACAAGGAGTCAATCTCCCACTTGCGTTCGTGCAGCTCGGGCTTCATGTCGGTATAGTCCGACTGCCACTCGCCTCCCACGGGACCGTCGTTGAAAGCGTTGGCGTAGGGGTCGAGGTTAATGCACAACAACTGCCGGCGAATGACGCCTTCGAGCATGGACTTCAACTGGGGGTCGTCGTTGGCAAAGCGGACATACGGCCACACCTGTGCCCCCGAGTCGCGCAACCACATGGCATGGATGTCGCCTGTATAGACAAATGTATCGGGTTTACCGTCGAGCATACGGAAGTGTACGGTGGTGTCCAGCGTATTGGGGAAGCAGTTCTCGAACATCCAAGCCAGGCGGGCGTTCTTCAGCAGTGCCTTCACCTCGGCCACCTTGCGGTCAATAGCCTCCGACCTGAACAATCGCTTTTCTTCGGCCGGCCGCTGGCTGACGTAACGTCCTACATTGTCGGTGGGCTGCACATACACATCACCCTTACTAACATACGCTTCCACAACATCCGCCGAAAGACTGCGGACGGGAGCTCCGGCCTCTGCATGCGCCGCACCCAGCAATGCGAAGGCCACAGTCAAAAATCTTTTATCCATAAATCTAATTTTCAGTCATACTAGCCATAATGTCTGCCCCATCATCCGGCATCACAAACCTGCAATGCATCGAAAAGGACAAACGGGATGCAAAACAAGAGTTAACGAGCGTAAAGATAGCACCTTTGCGGGGAAAAGGCAAGTGAAGGACAATGAAAAAACGGTACAGGCAGAATGCTTCGGCCCACTCTTAACAGAACGGCGATAAAAAGACAGAAAATCAGATATCAGAAAGGCGTTTGATAGCAGTTAACTGCTGACACGATAAGTCTTAACACTTTTCGCCATAAGTCTTAACTGCTAACGCGATAAGTGTTAACTGCTATCATCCCACTTTCAGACTACTTCTCAGAAGGCCGTGAAGAGGGGATACAGTCGGCACGTTTCAGATATTCGTAGCCAAAGCGACAACGCAGGCAGTCCTTGCGGTCGCAATAGGCCGTGCGCAGTTGGATGAGCGCCTGCGAGTCGGCAGCCGAGGTGACGGGCAAGCCCACTTCGCTCCAAAGCCTGACTATGTGGTTGTCTTCGGCTTTGATTGACTCGATGAAACGGGTGGCACGTTCGCAGAGCGATTCATCGCCACGATGGCGTCCGTAGGCGTAAAGGAAAGGGACGACGGTGTTGATGAGCAGCAGGTCGATGGCCTTGGCTCCGAGACGGGCGGTACGTCGGGTCGAGGCGTGGCCGAAGCTGTAGTGTTCGTGCCAGTAGTCCGAGGTGCCGGCCTGTAGCAGGGCGGTGGCGGCGTCCGTGGTCTCGGCTTCCATTAGTCGCGAAAAGAGAGTCTGCCCCTGCTGATAAAGGGCGGCCAGCTGAGCCAGACGCACGTGGGGAAAGTTGGCAGGACGCAGGCGCAGGAAGCGCCACTGCGCGGCATCGAGCGGACGGGGCAAGTCGAACTTGCGCTGCAGGTAGCGAAACTCCTGACGCAGGCGTTGGTAATAGGCATCATCGGCAGGCTCGTCGGCTTCGAGCAGTCCGGCCTGGCCGAAGAAGATGGCTTCTATCTGAAACAAATCGTCGCGATGCTTGTCCACGGCACGGAAGGGTATCCGCCCGGCCCAGGCTTCAAAAGCATCGGCGTTGACACCGAAGCCGAAGTTACGCGCCAGAGTGACGAAAAACACGTCTTCCCAATGATTCGCGTGCTGCTCCAGGCGGCGGGCAATGTCGAGCGACTTGCGTTCGAGCCGCTCCACGTGCAAGGCCGACAACCAGCTGTGCACGGTGAGCCGGGGCAACCGCGGGATGACGACGTAGCAGGGCGGATAGTGACTGGTGTGTTGCAGCTCATCATAACGCTGTTCCACGTCGGCCGGGCAGCGGAGTACCAGTTGGGGCAAGACTTCTCCGCCGGGCAGTTCAATACGGCAGTCTTCCTCACCCACCACGTGCAGAATGACGTTGGCGTATGCCGGGTCGGCGGTGTGTCCGTGGCGCATCCAGTCCGACGCCTTCTGATGTATCTCTACGTTACCCACCCAGAGGGTGCCGCCAATCTTCAGCTTGGCATTGAAGAAGTCGGGGCCTGCGTTCCGGTTGGGCAGACCGGGGTCAATGACTTCCACCGGCTGGCCGTCAGTGGTAAGAAGCGGGGCAAGGGGGAAAAGGCGGTGGTGCCAGACGTAGTGAAGAAGGAGTTCCATGTTTATCAGTGGTAAGTGATTAGTGGTAAGTGATAAGTAATGAGCGATAGGTGATGAGTGGTAAGCGGTTAAAAACCTCCGGATGGAATACTAACCGCTTACCACTAACCACTTACCGCTGAATATTCGCTGCTTCCTTCCGGAGGTAGTGGCAGCGATACGGTAAACTCGCTGAACCGACCCGGCACGCTCTCCACGCTGACGTAGCCGTCGTGTTCGCGGGCCACATTCATCACGTAGTTTAAGCCGAGGCCAAAGCCCGAGACTTTCTTCTGCCCGTTGCCGTCGTCGCGGGGCAGTACGCGTTCAAACTTGTCGAAGATGGTACGCTGAGCAGATAGTGGGATGCCAATACCGTTGTCGCGGACGCTGATGCGGACGAAGCCGGCCTCTGAACGCGAGGCAATGGCTACTTCCACCGTGTCCTTGGAATATTTCAGGGCGTTGTCTATCAGGTTGGCGATGGCTTCCTTCAGGAATTCCATGTCGGCATAGACTTCCGTGGTTTGCAGGTCGATGCGGAAGGTGACGGGCTTCTGTGTTTTTGCCTTGAAGGTATTCACCAGCTCGTCCACCATCGGAGGCAGTTCGTGCCAATCTTTGTTGAGCAGCAGTTGTCGGTGCTCCATCTTGGAAAGGGTAAGCACTTTGTTGGTCAGTGCCAGGAGGTGCTGTGCTTCATGCTCCAGCACGTCAAAGTGCCGCTGCTTGCGCTCGGGCTTAGCATCCAGGCGGCCACTCCGCAGGGTCTTCAGTCCGATGAGTAAAGTCGTTATGGGCGTCTTCATGTCATGCACCATGGCATAGGAGAAGTCCTCGCGCATCTGCGACAGTTTGTCCTGTCGGCGGATGATGTCCACCTGCTTGGCAATGCCAAAAGCCAGGAAGAAGAAACCCACCACCGTACCCAGCAAGTAGTAGAGCTGTGCCCCTACCGTCTCGGCACGAAGGTTGAGAAGGTAGGCACGCACACCTTGCAGGCTGTCCAGCGGAATAACGAATGTGCGCCGATGCTCCAGTTCCCGTTCGTAGTCATCAAAATAGCGCAAGGCAGAGCGGAGTACCACGGTCGAGTCGCCCGTCAGTGACACCGTGTCCAGCCGGAAGTGGAGGCGGCGCAATCCTTCTTCGTGCAGTTGCAGACGGAAGAGAGAGTCGAGCCCAACTTCGGGGCTTAGGGCGTGTCGGTCGTCGGCACGGCACCAGGCCTCGTGGACGGTACGCATCACGCGCTGGTTGTTGAGTCCCAATCCCATGCCCGTCCAGCGGCCAAGGAAAAAGATAGCCACGGCAGCGGCCACGATGGTGAGGAGGATGTAGTAGGACTTGCTCATGTTATTCAGCGATTAGTAATTAACAGTGAGCGATGAGCGTAGATATACTAACCACTCACCGCTTACCGCTACAAAAGTAACTTCTTTTCCTTTTCTCTCCAACTCCGTTAACGTAAAGATAACGTAACGTTAACCTCCCGTTTACTGAAGAGGGCCTATCTTTGCAACGTCAACAAAAAAACAACTATCACAATGAAAACAACTGTCAAAAACAATATCGCCCGCTTCCTTTCGAAAGAAGCAACCTTGCTGACAGGCAACACCCCCTTCAAGAAAACCCTCGTTGTGGCAGCCGCCGGGCTGTTCAGTTTCATCGTTTGCTTCTTGGCGGGCTACTATATAGGAGAATTCATCGCTACCCATTAAAAAATATAATTCATGCATTATGAAAACAACCGTACAATCTACCCCAAACCCTGCCGCACAACCTGACGGCATGGAAGTCAAAATCAATCTGGGACGAATCAGCGTTTACGTCGTCATGTTCTACATTTTGGTCATGTTCGCCAGCTCTGCTCTCTACATCTTCATCTGGGAGGAATTCTCCGTCTACAACCTGGGTCACTACATTGGGTTGCACTGGGGAAGAGGCATCCTCCGGCTGCTGCTCATAATATTTGTCCTTTACATCTTGGCCGGCAGCCTGGTGTCGTATTTCATCAGCGGGCGCAGCCTGAAAGGCATCCGCTGGCACTGCGACTGGAAATCGGCGGGGTTCTATCCCTCCCGGGCTGTTCCCCTGAAGCACTACCGACAGCTGTTGCTCCTGCCGGGCATCCTGCTGGGCGTACTGCCTGTGCTACACGGCTTCTGCACCGGCAATGCCACTGCCTACGTCTTCGGCATCATCGCACTGGTGTGCAGCACTGCCGACTTCACCATGTGGTACAAGCTACGCCCCTTTGACGACGAGGATTTGTTCCAGACGGGGAAAAACACATACCAGGGCACCGTCATCCGACGCAACTACGCGAAGGAAGGATAAACGGACTGCCACCAGCGGCCGACATTGTTAAGAATAAGTTAATTATAAGACCGAATGTAAGAAAAATCCTATCTTTGCACACTTACATATAATAAGAATAAGCAGAAAACAATGAAGATAGCACTTATAGGTTATGGAAAGATGGGCAAGGAAATAGAACGCATTGCCCTGAGCCGCGGACACGAAATTGTCTGCATCATTGACATTGACAACCAACAGGACTTTGAGTCGGAAGCTTTCCGCAGTGCCGACGTAGCCATTGAGTTCACCAACCCGAAGGCTGCCTACGGCAACTACATGAAAGCCTTTGCCGCCGGCGTCAAGCTGGTGTCGGGCAGTACGGGCTGGCTGGAGGAGCATGGCGAAGAAGTACGCCGCCTTTGTACCGAAGGTGGTAAGACACTGTTCTGGTCCAGCAACTTCAGTCTGGGCGTGGCCATCTTCTCGGCCGTCAACAAGTACCTGGCCAAGATTATGAACCAGTTCCCCGGCTACGATGTCAGCATGACCGAAACGCACCACATACACAAGCTCGACGCTCCAAGCGGCACTGCAATCACCCTGGCCGAAGGTATCCTTGAGAACCTGGACCGCAAGACACGCTGGGTGAAGGGCACACTACAGGCACCCGACGGAACCGTAACGGGCAGCACCACCTGTGCCGCCAACGAACTGCCGGTCAGCTCCATCCGCGAAGGCGAGGTGCCGGGCATACACAGCATACGCTATGACTCCGAGGCCGACAGCATCACTATCACCCACGACGCCAAAAACCGTGGCGGCTTTGCCCTGGGTGCCGTGTTGGCTGCCGAATATACGGCCAGCCACGAAGGCTTCCTGGGAATGAGCGACCTTTTCCCGTTTCTGAAATAACAAAAAGCAATAACCATGAAACAAGTATCACGCAAGCAATGGATTAAGTTTGGCATCGTGACCCTGCTCTATCTGCTCTTCCTGCTGTGGGTCAAGAGCTGGTGGGGACTGATTGTCGTGCCTTTCATTTACGATATATACATCAGCAAACGGATTCCCTGGAGCTGGTGGCGGAAATCAAAGAACCCGACGGTGCGCGGCGTCATGAGCTGGGTGGACGCCATTGTGTTTGCCCTGGTAGCCGTCTATTTTGTCAATCTCTACATCTTCCAGAACTACCAGATACCATCGTCGTCGCTAGAGAAGTCACTGCTCGTAGGCGACTTCCTCTACGTCAGCAAGATGAGCTACGGACCGCGCGTGCCCAACACGCCGCTCTCCATGCCGCTGGCACAACACACGCTGCCGGTCTTCAACTGCAAGTCGTACATTGAGTGGCCACAGTGGAAGTACAAGCGCGTGGCCGGACTGGACAAGGTGAAGTTGAACGACATCGTGGTGTTCAACTTCCCCGCCGGCGACACCGTGGCTACCAACTTCCAGCAGACCGATTTCTACAGCCTGGCCTATAGCGAGGGACGCCGCATGTATCCCAACGCCATCAACATGGACAGCCTCTCGCGCAGCCAGCAGCGCACCGTCTACGACCTCTACTACGCAGCCGGCCGCAAGCTTATCCTAAGCAATCCGCAGATGTACGGCAAAGTCATCACCCGTCCCGTTGACCGCCGCGAGAACTACGTGAAACGTTGCGTAGGTCTGCCGGGTGACACACTGCAAATCAAGGGCGGACAGGTGTACATCGACGGAAAGGCGATAGAGAATCCCGAAAACCTGCAGTTCAACTACTTCGTACAGACCACCGGCCCGCTCATTCCGGAAGAGATGTTCCGCGAACTGGGTATCAGCAAAGACGACCAGATACTGATGAACGACGCTCCCGGATGGGAAGCCAGCCTGCTGGAGATGGGACTCGGCAAGCGCGACGCCCAAGGCCGACTGACTCCGGTCTATCACCTGCCGCTTACCAAGAAGATGTTCGACACGCTCAGCGCCAACAAGAAACTCATCAGCAACATCGTCATGGAGTCGGAAGAATACACCGACCAACTCTACCCGCAGAACCTCTACACCAAGTGGAACCGCAACGACTACGGCCCCATCTGGATTCCGAAGAAAGGCGCTACCATTGCCCTGACCGAGGACAACCTGCCCATCTACGAACGTTGCATCGAAGCCTACGAAGGCAACAAACTGGAACGCCGTGCCGACGGCATCTACATCAACGGGCAGAAAGCCGACAGCTACACCTTCCAGATGGACTACTACTGGATGATGGGCGACAACCGCCACAACTCTGCCGACTCACGCTACTGGGGCTTCGTGCCCGAAGACCACGTAGTGGGCAAGCCCATCCTTGTCTGGCTGTCGTTGGACAAAGACCGCGGCTGGTTTGACGGCAAGATACGCTGGAACCGCCTGTTCAAGTGGGTGGACTAACCCAAACTAGACATACCTGACACTATGAGGAAAGGCATTAAATGGACATTGACAGTAGTGGCAGCAATAGCCGTGGCGGCATTGCTGCGCTGCTGTGTGGCCACGTCTTACCTCATTCCGTCGTCGGGCATGGAAAACTCCCTCTACAAAGGCGAGCGCATACTGGTGAACAAGTGGAGCTACGGGCTGCGCCTGCCCTTCATGTCGCTGTGGGGCTATCACCGCTGGGCCGACAGTCCGGTAAGCAAGGAAGACATCATCGTGTTCAACAACCCTGCCAACCTGAAAGAACCGCAGATAGACCGACGTGAAATATTCATAGGCCGCTGCATAGGCACACCCGGCGACACGCTGCTGACCGACTCGCTCTTCACCGTCATCCCCTCCGAACAGAATGCCCCCGACCAGAAATTCCTCTACTGCTATCCCCGCCAACGCGAAGCACAGCTTACCCATCTGCTCCAGTCGCTCGGCATACCTGCCGGCAGCCTGCTGGGACAGGACTCGCTGAACAACGTACGCAGCTTCAGCCGCTACGAATACTATCTGTTGCAACAGGAAATAAGCGGCGACTGCTGGGTGAAGCCTCTCATGCCCGCCGACAGCACCTCGGTGCTCCAGCAACTGGTAGTGCCCGGCAAGGGAATAACTGTAGAAGTGACACCACGCAACATCACCCTGCTGCGCAACACGCTGGTCATGCACGAACACGTTGACGCCCGGATAAAGAACGATACCCTCTACATCAATGGCCGTCCCACCCGCCACTGCCGCTTCAGCAAAGACTACTACTGGGTGGTAGCCAACAATTCCATCAACCTGTCCGACTCGCGCCTCTTCGGCTTTGTACCCAAAGACCACATCATAGGCCGTGCCTCCCGCATCTGGTTCTCCAAAGAAGAAGGAAGCAGCCTGTTCAGCGGATACCGTTGGGACAGGATATGGATCAAAGTAAGATAAGACATCAGGAACATGAAAACCGTCTACCTATCATCCGCCTACCTGGCACCCGTGGAATACTACTGCAAGCTGCTGACCTACGACCGTGCCGTCATAGAGCAGCACGACCACTACCAGAAGCAGACCTACCGCAACCGCTGCACCATAGCCGCCCCCGACGGACCGTTGGCTCTGACCGTGCCCATCATCAAGCCCGACACCCCGAAGTGTCCCATGCGCGACATCCGCATCTCTGACCACGGCAACTGGCGCCACCTGCACTGGAACGCCCTCCAGTCGGCCTACAACCACACTCCCTTTTTCGAATACTACAAAGACGACTTCCGCCCCTTCTACGAGCAGAAGTACGAGTTTCTGATGGACTTTAACGACGCCCTCGGGCTGCTCATCTGTTCGCTCATCGACATGGAGCCGCGCATCATCCGCAGCGACAAATACAAAACCGACTTTACACCCGACGAGGCCGACTTCCGCGAACGCATCCACCCTAAAAAGGATTTCCGCACCGAAGACCCCGACTTCCGTCCCCAGCCCTACTACCAGGTGTTCCAGGACAAGCTGGGCTTCCTGCCCAACCTGAGCATCGTGGACCTGCTGTTCAACATGGGACCGGAGAGCTTGCTGGTACTGCAGGAAAGCCACCCGAAGCCTTGACAAAAGCCTCTGCATCCCCCTCCTGATGGGTCTGAGCCACTACCTTGTCAGCAGTCCACTACTATCGCGTTAGGAGTTAACTGCTATCGCGTCAGCAGTCCACTGCTATCATGTTAGGAGTTAACTGCTATCAGATGGGGAGTTAACTACTATCAAATCCCCACCCAAGTGTATCATTTTTTCAGCAAAGTGCTGGCCTCATCGGTCTGAAGCACCTTCTTCTTATACTCCGTCGGTGTAATCCCCGTAATTCGTTTGAAATTCTTGTTGAAATGAGTGATGGTTTCGAAGCCGCACTCCAGGCTGATTTGCGAAATGTTGAGCTGGTCAACAGCCAGCAGCTTGCAGGCATAGCCTATCCGCATGTCCATGATATACTCCTTCAGGGTCTTGCCCGTGTTTTCCTTGAAGTAGCGGCAGAAGGACGAAGGGTTCATGGCCGTGTGCGAGGCAATTTCCGTCAAGCTGATGCGCTGCGTATAACGTTTGTTCAGGAAGGAAATCACTTTTTCTATCTTCCGGTTGGTCACGCCGGCCGACAGCGGACTGTAGTTGGGCGAAGCCACCAGTTCCCGTTGCCCAATCTGCGAGAGTGCCTGCAGCAGCCTCAACAGCATCAGTATCTGGTCCACGCCCTCGGCCAGCGGCAAGCTGTTGAGCAAACTGCGCACAGCAGGATAATCGCCCAGCCTGTAGACGATGCCTCGTCCGGCCTGCACCAGCATTTTGTGTATATGAATGAACTGCACATAGTTGGAAAAGGAATATTGCATAAAGTCCTTTTCAAACTGGACTATCACTCCCCTCACCCCCGTCGCCTGCACACCCTCCGTATGCTGTTCGCTGAAGTTCAGCATGCAGTGGGGCAGTTCCGGGCCAAAGAAGAGCAGGCTGCCGTCGGCATAGTCAATGATACTGTCGCCAATCAGACACTGCCCCCTCCCCTGCTCCACATACATCAGCTCATATTCGCTGTGGAAATGCCACGGATAGGTGAACCGCTCGTAATCGTAGAAGCGGATGCGCAGGGGATTGTTGTTGGAAATGTAGAGTTGCTCGTTTACTATCTTCTTCATAGCCAACCTTCTGTTAGTAAGAATTCACCAGATTGCAAAAATAGACATAATTCCTGCAAAAATCGACTTAACACCATATTTCTTTTCAGCCTACTTTTGTAGCATTAAATTAATGCAATAAATTATTGAATCATGAAAAACTTATTCGACATCAAAGACAAAGTAATCGTCATCACTGGCGGTTGTGGCATTTTAGGTAAAAATATAGCCAACTACCTGGCTGAACAAGGTGCAAAAATCGTTATCCTGGACCGCGTAGAGGCGCAGGGCAAGGAACTGGAAGCCGAGCTTAACCAGAAATCGGAAGCACTGTTCCTCATGACCGACGTACTGGATAAGGCCGTACTGGAAGAAAACAAGAAAGCTATCCTTGAACGTTTCGGCACCATCGACATCCTGCTGAACGCTGCCGGCGGCAACATGCCCGGAGCCACCATCGCCCCTGACAAAACCGTCCTCGACCTCGACGTGGATGCCTTCAAGAAGGTGGTTGACCTCAACCTCTTCGGCACCATCCTGCCTACCATGGTATTTGTCGATGTCATGGCCAAGAATAAGAAAGGCGCCATTGTAAACTTCTGCTCCGAGTCTGCCCTTCGCCCGCTGACACGTGTGGTAGGCTACGGCTCTGCCAAGGCTGCCATTGCCAACTATACCCGCTACATGGCTACCGAACTGGCCACGAAATTCAGCCCCGAACTGCGTGTCAACGCCATCGTGCCGGGCTTCCTGCTGACCAACCAGAACCGCACGCTGCTGACCAACCCCGACGGCTCTTACACCGACCGCGCCAAAACCATCATCGCCCACACTCCGGCCGGCCGCTTTGCCGAACCCGAGGAACTGTTTGGCACCATCCACTACCTCATCAGCGACGCTTCCAGCTTCGTGACCGGTGCCCTGTCGGTTGTTGACGGCGGATTCGACGCATTCTCTATCTAAAGAACAGAATAACCAACCTGATAAAAACAACAAATTACCGATTATGATACTTTGCGAACAAACCTGGCGCTGGTACGGACCGAACGACCCCGTCAGCCTGTGGGATATCAAGCAAGCCGGAGCCACCGGCATCGTCAACGCCCTGCACCACATTCCCAACGGTGAAGTGTGGACAGTAGAGGAAATCATGAAGCGTAAGCAGATGATAGAAGAAGTAGGCCTCACTTGGTCTGTAGTGGAAAGCGTGCCCGTGCATGAGCACATCAAGACGCAGACCGGCGACTTCCAGAAGTACATCGACAACTACAAGGAAAGCCTGTGCAACCTGGCCAAGTGTGGTGTAAACATCGTCACCTACAACTTCATGCCCGTACTGGACTGGACACGTACTGACCTGGCCTACGAACTGCCCGACGGCAGCCGTGCCCTGCGCTTTGAGCGTGCCGCCTTCATTGCCTTCGACCTCTTCCTGCTGAAGCGTCCGGGAGCCGAAAAGGAATATACCGACCAAGAGAAGGCCAAGGCCAAAGCCCGCTTCGAGCAGATGAGCGAAGAAGACAAGCAGAAGCTGGTGCGCAACATGATAGCCGGCCTGCCGGGTTCGGAAGAGAGCTTCACGCTGGAACAGTTCCAGCACGAACTGGACCGCTACAAGGACATCACGCCCGAACGTCTGCGTCAGAACCTGATTTACTTCCTGAGCGAAATCTGCCCTGTGGCCGACGAAGTAGGCGTCAAGCTGGTCATCCATCCCGACGACCCACCCATGTCCATCCTGGGCCTGCCGCGTATCATGAGCTGTGCCGAAGACTTCCAGGCTCTGATTGACGCCGTGCCCAATCCGAGCAACGGCCTCTGCCTGTGCACCGGTTCGCTGGGCGTAAGCAGCGCCAACGACTGTGCTGCCATGATGACACGCTTCGGCGACCGCATCAACTTCGTACACCTGCGCTCCACTCAGCGCGATGCCGAAGGCAACTTCTACGAGGCCAACCACCTGGAAGGCAACGTGGACATGTATGGCGTCATGAAGGCCTTCCTGGAACTCCAGCAACGCCGCGGCGTCTCCATCGCCATGCGTCCCGACCACGGACACCAGATGGTGGACGACCTGCGCAAGAAGACCAACCCCGGCTACAGCTGCATAGGCCGCCTGCGCGGACTGGCCGAACTGCGCGGACTGGAGATGGGTATTGCCAAGTCGCTCTTTGCCGACAAATAATGCCACACAACTTCAATCCATATCGTCCCCTTGCCTTACCCCAAGACAAGGGGACACTTTTACTCACATCATAAAATACACACTATAGCTATGAAAACCCGATTTCTTACATTACTGTGCTTCATACTCAGCACCACCCTGCTCCATGCCCAAGACTATGAATGGGAAAAGGGCATCTCCTACCGCCCCGACAGCAACGACCCATATACCAAGCAGATGTGCCTGCTCGACGTCTACTATCCGAAAGGCAAAACGAACGCTCCCACCGTCGTGTGGTTTCACGGTGGCGGACTGACCGGAGGCAAGCGCGAGATACCCAACGAACTGCGTGAACAGGGCATCATCCTGATAGGTGTGGAATACAGACTCTGTGCCAAAGACAAGGACAAGAAAGATGCCATCAATGCCAACGTAACTACCGATGATGCCGTAGACGACGCGGCAGCAGCCGTAGCCTGGGTAGTGAAGAACATAGCGAAGTACGGTGGCAGTACGGACAAAATCTACCTGGCCGGACACTCTGCCGGAGGCTACTTGGTCAGCATGATAGGCCTCGACAAGACCCGCCTGGCCAAATATGGAGTGAATGCCGACAGCATGGCGGCCCTGATTCCCTTCAGCGGACAGATGATAACCCACTTCAAGAACAGACACGACCGGGGTATCTCCGACCTGCAACCCATCATCGACCAGTATGCACCGCTCTACTACGTCCGCAAGGACTGTCCGCCCATCATTCTGATTACCGGCGACCGCGAACTGGAAATGCTGGGCCGATACGAAGAAAACGCCTACATGTGGCGCATGCTGAAGCTGGCAGGTCATCCCGATGTTACCCTTTACGAGCTGGACGGCTTCAACCACGGCGGCATGAAGCACCCGGCAGAATTCCTGCTGCTGAAGTATATACGCAAACGCGAACAAGGTAAACAATAAACAAAGAACATCCAGCCGTTGGCCACCCCTGACAGGTATATCCTCTCTCCGGCCAACGGCCAAATATGAAAACAACCCCAACAGCGACCCCACAATCCTTCCATGAAAAAGACCATCTTATTCCTGCTTTCAGCCCTACTCACCACATCGTTACCCGCACAAGTGACCGAACGCCAGCGCCCTGCAGAGTGGCAACAGCTGATACCCGGTGCCCGCTTTATGGACCGCTTCCTGCCCATGCCCGACGGTAGACAGGCACAAGGCATCTGGGGCACGGACAGCGTGCAGAACCGCTTTGTAGACAACGGCATAGAACTGCCCGACATTTCCTTCTGGGGTGGCAACATCCTGCAAACGTCCGACGGCACTTACCACCTCTACGTCTGCGGCTGGCCCGAAAGCTCTCCAAAGGGACACATGTTTTGGGGCAAATCTACCGTCTACCACGCCACCTCCAACAGTCTGCACGGCCCGTACAAGGTGATAAACTCCGTCGGAAAAGGACACAATCCCGAAGCCTTCCGCCTGAGCGACGGCCGCGTGGTGGTCTACGTCATCGACGGCTACTACATCGCCCCCAACGAAAACAGCCTGGTGTGGAACTACCAGCAGTTCAGCTTCGACCCTCGCGACCGGAAAATCATTGAAGGCTTATCGAACCTCACCTTTGCCCGCCGTCCCGACGGCTCGCGCCTGATGATATGCCGCGGAGGCGGCGCCTGGATTAGCCGCGACGGACTGTCCACCTACCAGCAGGTGAGCAACGGACGCGTATATCCAGCAGTAGAGGGTGAGTTTGAAGACCCCGTCGTTTGGCGTGACAGCCTGCAATACCACCTCATTGTGAACGACTGGCTGGGACGCATCGCCTTCTACCAGCGCTCCAAGGATGGCATACACTGGGTGACGGAACAGGGCGAAGCCTACATGCCCGGCATTGCCCGCCACCAGGACGGCAACGTAGAAAACTGGTTCAAGTATGAACGGCCCAAAGTCTTCCAAGACCCGGAAGGCCGGGTGACACAGATGAACTTCGCCGTCATCGACACCCTGAAGTGGGAAGACAAGCCCTGCGACCGCCACTCGTCGAAGAACATCTGCATCCCGCTGAACAAGGGACTGCTGCTGAGCGTGCTGAACGAGCAGGAAATCAACGCCAAGACCAAGCGTATCGAAGTCAGAATCAAAGCCGAGGAAGGCTTTGACCCGCAGACCGAAGTCGACGTGCGTTCGCTACGCTTCGGCTCCTTCACTGAAGTCAACCTGGGCCGCGGCTGCAAGGCCGTGAAGACCCGTCTCGACGGTAAAGACTTGATAGTGATATTCAACGGCAAGGGCAACGGCATCGGCCCCGACGAGTTTGCTCCCAAACTGATAGGACGAAACACAAAAGGCGGACTCCTCTTCGGTTATGCCCACCTGCCATACGTAGACTACCGCCCCGCCCTGCTCTCGACCCGCCGACCGATTGCTGACAAGGAAACAAACCAACTGAAACTGACCATCGAAAACTTCGGCCTCTCGGATTCGCAACCCGCCAAAGCCGAGGTATGGAGCAACAGCCAACTGGTGGCCAGCGGCGATGTAAAGGCCCTGAAACCCTACGAAGCAGCCGAATTGTCCCTCAGTCCCGCAGCCCCTCTGGACGATGCGTGCGAGGTTGTTATCAGCCGCGACGGCCAAGAGCTGGAGCGCGTCAGCTTTCCACCGACATCAGGTCGCTGATGATGCCGTCGGACACGAAGATGCCCGTACGTGTCAGCCGCAGGCAGCCGTCCTCCAGTTCCAGTTTGCCACTCTTCAGATAAGGCGCGCCCATCTCCATGAGGTAGCGGCACAGGGAGACGCCAAACGTCTCCTGTACATAGTCGGGCGACACCCCCCACCGGGTGCGCAGCCCTGTCATGATGTACTCGTTGTAGCGGGTCTCCGTGTCGAGGCACTCTACTTCGAAACGACGGTTTCCACTCTCCATACCCGTCAGGTACTGGTCAAGCGACGCCACGTTCCACTCCCGCTCAATCCGATTGAACGAATGCGCCGAAGGCCCGCAACCCAGGTAGGGAATGCCCTGCCAATAGGCCGTGTTGTGGCGCGCATGGCGACCGGGCTTGCAGAAGTTGGAAATCTCGTAATGCTCGTATCCAGCTGCTGACAGTGTGTCCATCAGCATGGTGAAGAAGCGCACGCTGCTGTCTTCGTCCACCTCACTGACCCGATGTTCCTGCAACATGCGGTAAAGAGGTGTACCTTCCTCGTAAGTCAGGTGATAGGCCGACAGATGTTCCACCTCCAGCGACACTGCCTGCGACAGGTCATTGCGCCAGCGCTCATCTGTCTCACCGGGTAGCCCATAAATGAGGTCGATGCTCAGATTGTCGAACCCCGCCCGACGGCAACGCTCCACCGCCTCCGCGGCCTGACACGCCGTATGCCGACGGTTGAGCAGCCTCAACATAGCGTCATCAAACGTCTGTACGCCCATACTGATGCGGTTGACCGGCAACCGGCGCAGCATCTCTACATACTCCTCTGTCAGGTCATCAGGATTAGCCTCCAAGGTTATCTCTTCGCACTGCCGCGTGCCATACACTTCGTCCAGCGTTGCAAACAGCATCTCCAATTCCCCACCGTCCAGCTGCGACGGTGTTCCTCCACCCAGGTAGATGGTCTTCACTTCCTCGCCACCCAAGTAGTCGCGCCGCTCTCGCAACTCCGTACACAGAGCCTGTACGTAACGCCGGCGTAACGGGCTACGCGTGGTAGAATAAAAATCGCAATACGCGCAACGCGTCTTGCAGAAAGGGATGTGCAGATAAATGCCAGCCATAATACTGTATGTAGTCAAGTTATAGAATAAAAATATTGCTCAACCTCCAGCTAAAGAATACCCCGTTGGAGAAAAGCAATAACAAGATGTTATCATTATAACAGCAGGTTGCCAATGAGGTGGCAACCTGCTGCTATTTTATCATATCTTACTTCTTCCAGCGGAAAGAAGCAACCGACTTGGCAGGTATCTCATAGGTAAAGCTATGCGAACCATCGGTAACGGTGAAACGACGAGCTTCATCCTTATCATTACACAGCACAAAAGCCAGCGTACCATCCGTATTCTCAAAAGCCGAATAGCTCACACCCTCTTCATCGACACCCGACACAGCTATACGCGTAGCGCCCGGTTTCACCACCGAAGCCAAATGAGCCAAGAGATAGTAGTGTGAATTGCGAGTAATTTCAGAATAAGTCCGATTATCCACGTCTACCGCACCAAAGCAAGTAGCACATGCACCAGGCCCACCGTGAGGGCCACGTTCGCTGTCAAGCACCAGATTCCACACGATAACCGCCTTGCAACCATTATTCACCGTGCCCAGTCCTACTTCGGCCATGTCACGAGTCAGTGCCAGACTAAGATCGCGTCCTTGATTCCAGGTCCCTATGGATGTTTCCGTAAAGACGAGTTCCATATCGGGAGCCTTGCTTTGCACATCAAGCAGTTCACTGCGGTTACCTCCATAGTTGTGGAAAGCGGTTCCGGCAAAGTATTGTTTGGCATCGACATCGGCAAAAATCTTCAACGAATAGTCTTCCTGGTCGGCCATGTTGTCATAATTGTAATTGTGGTCGAAAGCATAGATTTTCACATCAGGAAAGTGCTTTCTCAACGCTGGGCCAAGAGCCGTTTTCACAAAGTCACGCTGTTCCTCCCAACCCATGAAAAGAGATGCAGAGTTACCGCGATTAAGTGGTTCGTTTTGCACAGTCAGGGCATTAATCGTTACGCCTGCCTGCTTGAAGGCATCAATCCATTTTACAAAGTATGTGGCATAATCCTGATAATAATCAGGGTTCAGTTGACCGCTTATCCAAGAATCATACGGTTTCCTGGTCTTAAGGTCTTCCACTTTCATCCACTTAGGACAAGTCCAAGGCGAAGCCAGTATCTTCAAATCAGGATTAATGGACAATATTTCCTTCAAAGCAGGAATAACATACTTCGTTTCCTCGGTAGTAAGGGCAAAATTCTCAATGCCTTTCTGGTCGCAACAGGTATAGTCGCTCAACGAGAAGTCAGAACAACCTATGGCTACGCGTACATAGCTAAATCCATACTTTTGAGGTGAGAATGTTTCTTCAAGGAATGTACGGCGAACGGAATCCGACATCAGAGAAAGATTGTAAGCCGTTGAACCGGTAATGGCTGCACCAAATCCATCCATCGTCTGATAACGGGTAGTTGTATCCAGGCGGATGACTGCCGAGGCAGTCTCACTACCTTCATCGAATTTAAGTGATTGAGCAGTCAAATCAAATGAACGGTCGGCAGTAGTGACAAGCATATTGACTTCGTCAGCATGCTGTGGAACGCAGCAGGTCAAACCCAATGACAGGATCATACCTGCCAACAGAGATAAAGTATTTTCTTTTTTATTCATAGTTTCATACTTATTTCATTACCCCACTACAAATCTATCATTTTGTAGAGGAAGACACAACATTCAAGTTAAAAAATAGAGATATTTATTCCAATAGTCTCACCCTCCACCAGACTTTACTTTACAGAATTCTGTTGACGCTCATGCAGGGTGAAATTAAAAAGGTGGCACGGCCTCACGGTCACGCCACCCAGCTACTTTTTACCTTATCCTTAATATAACTATTGAAAAGTGTATGATAAGTATTGGTTTTAAAGACAAGACACAAGGCTCAGCTACCTGCGTGTCCTGACTTTGACGTTTACTTCAGTTCGAAAGGAACTACACCCTTGATGTCGGCAGCCGAAGCGGCAATGATGGCTTCGAACTTGCCCGGCTCAGCTACCCAGGCATGCTGTGCATCATCGAAGTAGCTCAGCGCATCTTTCTCGATAGTGAACGATACTTCTTTCGATTCACCCGGTGCCAGTTTTATCTTCTGGAAGCCTTTCAGTTCCTTCACCGGACGAGGCAGCGACGACTTCTTGTCGGCAATGTAGAGTTGTACTACTTCCTGGCCTTCACGGTCGCCAGTATTCTTCACGGTCACCTTCACGGTCAACTTGCCATCGGCCTGCATGGTCTTGGCATCGGCTGTCGGTTTGCCATATTCAAAGGTTGTGTAAGACAATCCGTGGCCGAAGGGGAAGAGCGGCTTCACCTTCTTCTGCTTGTCGGCCCAGCGATAGCCCACGAAGATGCTTTCGTTGTACTTGATGTCAATCACTTCGTTGGAACGCTTGTCAGTATATTCACCCAAAGCGTGGGCACTGTTGTCTTCCAGCTTTACAGGGAAAGTGAAAGGCAGCTTACCGCTGGGGTTCACGTCGCCCATCAGCACAGCAGCCAGAGCACTTCCAGCCTCAGAGCCCAGATACCAGTCTTGTACGATGGCAGGTACTTCTTTCACCCAAGGCATAGCTACGGCGTTACCCGATATGTTGACTACAACGAGGTTCTTGTTGGCTTTAGCCAGTGCCTGAATAACGTTGTCCTGTCCGTAGGGCAATCCCAGTCCTTCGCGGTCGGTATCTTCGCAATCCTGATTGTTGCTCTTGTTCAGTCCACCGATGAAAATTACGTAGTCGGCATCGGCCGCTTCTTTCACGGCTTCGGCAATGAGTTCCTCGGGTGTACGGTCATCTTTCAGGTTCTGTCCGGTTACCACGCCATTGTACTCACCGCTGGCATCGCCCACATAACCACGGGCATATACCACCTGTGCCTTGTTGCCCACGCGTTGCTTGATGCCATCGAGCGGTGAAAGTTCACGCTGTACTTTCAATGAAGAAGAACCACCGCCTACGGTCATCATCTTTACGGCATTCTCGCCTACTACCAAAATCTTCTTGGTTTTTGCCAGGTCAATAGGCAGCAGTCCGCCCTGGTTCTGAAGCAACACAATACCTTCCTCGCCAATGCGGCGGGCAGCTTCGTAATGCTCAGGTGAGAGCATGGAACCCCAGGGACGTTTTGTATTCATGGTGGTACGGAAAGCCAAGCGCAGGATGCGGCGTACCTTGTCGTCCAATTCCTTAGTACCTACTTTGCCTTCTTGCAGACGTTGCAGGTAGGGCATGGCCAGGTAGTAGTTGTCGTAAGCATTGCTGGCACCATTGGTCAGTCCGTTGGTCCAGCTACCGAACTCCATGTCCAGTCCGTTGGTAATGGCCTGGTCAGTGTCATGCACGCCACCCCAGTCAGAAACAACCACGCCGTCAAATCCCCACTCACCTTTCAGGATGTCGTTGAGCAGGTACTGATTGTGGCAGGCATGCTGTCCTTTGTAGAGGTTGTAAGCACCCATGATAGCCCAAGCCTTTCCTTCCTGCACAGCAGCCTTGAAGGCAGGCAGGTAGATTTCGTACAAAGCACGGTCGTCAACAATGACGTTGGTGGTGTGACGGTTCACTTCGTGGTTGTTCAGCGCAAAGTGTTTCACGCAGGCAGCCACTCCATTCTCCTGTACTCCCTGTACGTAGGGAACCACCATGCGGCCAGCCAGATAGGGGTCTTCGCCCATGTATTCAAAGTTTCGTCCGTTGAGAGGCGTACGATAGATGTTGACGCCCGGCCCCAGAAGGACAGTCTTATTGCGGTAACGAGCTTCTTCACCAATGCTCTTGCCATAGAGATGCGACATTTCGGGATTCCATGTGGCTGCCAGACAGGTCAATGCGGGGAATGCCACGCACGAGTCGTTGGTCCAGTTAGCCTGCTCCCACTCGTCCCAAAGCACTTCGGGGCGGATTCCGTGAGGACCATCCGTCATCCAGAAATCAGGAATTCCCAGTCGGGGTACTCCGGCACTGCTGAACTTGCTCTGTGCATGTACCAGGGCCACCTTTTCTTTCAGGGTCAGACGACTCAAGGCATCTTCCACCCTTTCTTCTATCGGCTTAGTCTCATCCAAATAAACGGGCTTCTGCTGAGCCGAGAGTGGCAGGGCCACAGCAAGAGCCAAACTCCATAAAATCTTCTTCACGTTGTTTCGGGTATTTAAAGTTATTGGTTAATCTTTGTCTGTTCACTTCACGGGAGTCATGCCCAGCGTCTTGATGTAGCTTTCCTGCACTTCGCAGTTTTTCAGTTTGCAGGCTTCCAGGAAGTCAGTCATGGCCTTGCGTACGAGTGCCTGGTCGGGACGTGCTTCGCGAATCTCAAAATAGTTGGAGCGCGGTGACTCTGAGAAGTCAACAATCAGGTTCCAGTTTTCGGGCACTTTGATACCTACAAAACAAGAGTTCTCTAACTTTTTATATGGCCAGAAGGTGTAGCCTATATTGTTATCGCGCATCACCTTGCAGAAGTCGGCCTGCCATTCGTCAGTGTTATGACCTATTTCACCCATGTACATCGGCAGGTTGACACTGTCGCGGAAGCTGATGTATGACTGAATGGCCTCTTTGGTTGCCGGTCCGCCATAACGATGGCAAGTGTACATCAGTTTGTCGTCAAATTTGGAGTCTTTGAAGGGTTGGAAATTGCTGTTCCACTGCGAACCGCCCAACAGAATGATATGATTCTTATCTACCTCGCGGATGGCAGCCACACCTTTCTTATATAAAGGTTCCAGCTTGGCATTCAGTTCCTCCTTGTTCTCAAAGAAGTGAGGAATAGGTTCGTTGAAAAGCTCGTAACCCAGAATAACAGGCTCGTTTTTGTAGCGGTCGGCTATGCTGCGCCAGATGCTGCAATACAGAGCCTGGCTTTCTTCGCTCTCAAACAGCCAAGGATAGCCGTAGCTGTCGTCAATATTATCGCCGGTCTGTCCGCCCGGGGCGTCGTGCATGTCCAGAATGAGATAAAGATTGGACTCACGGCACCATTCTACCAAACTATCGATGCGGGCAAACCCGTCCTGATTGGCCGTCAGACCCATATAATCCTCGTCGGTAAAGAGTTTGTAGTGGAAAGGCAGACGGATGGTGTTGGCTCCCTGACTACGGATGAAGCGAATGTCCTCGCGCGTAACATAGTTATCCTTGAACTTGCGCCAGAAATCGGCTGTAAAGTCGGGACCTACCAACTGGCAGAACATTTCGTTAATGAAACGAGCCGAGCTGGTGCGGCTGAACTTGAACATGTAGCCTTCGGGGTTCAGCCAGTTACCCAGATTGGTTCCCTGAATAAAGAGTTTGGTGCCGTCGGGCTTAATCAGGTCCGGTCCCTGAATGGTTACAAAAGCCGGAGCAGCAGGCTGTTCTGCCGCTTTCTTTCCTTCACATCCCACCAGTCCCCATGACATAAGCGCCACGAACATAGCAGTGATTCTTGTAGTCAATAAATGTTTCATTTTGCAGATTTAATTAGTTAAACAGTAAATTCAGCCTTTCTTCCAGAGTCAGCTCTGAAAGGGAAACGGAAGCCTCCGACCAAGAACGGAGACTTCCCTTGTTTATGTTAGTTGTGCATGCGTTGACAGAACTCTGCAGTTCGACAGGCTAAAAACAGGTAAAACAAGAGAAGCATTTTTCATCAGCATTGTCTTTACGGTTAATCTCCTATCCAACCAAATTTGTCCCAAAGTTAGAAAAGATTAATGTAATAAAACAGTCGTATCGGTTAATAGGTGGATACGTAGTAGGATATACCAGTATTAAAATACTAATAAACAGATATATAACACATAAATTAGAAGCTGAAAAAGTGGAGCAAAAATCGGTATTTGACGTATTGTTAGCGTATTTCCATTAGCTTAGTTTCGAAGTCATCGCGCGATACAATGGCCTTATTTTTTATTTTCGCACGATAATTATAAATGGTATTGACCGAATAGCGGAGGAACTCGGCAATGCGCGAGCTGTCGTCTATGCCCAGACGGATAAGTGCAAAGATGCGCAACTCCGTATTCAGCAATTCTCCTTTCTTCAACACGATGCGTTCCTCGGACAGCAGCAGTGCATTGAACTTCTCGACGAAGTCAGGGAACAGTTGCAGGAAAGCCTTGTCGAAATTGTCATACAGTTCCTTCACATCGGCAGCCAATACATCGTGCGAGCGCACCATCTTCTGAAGTTCTTCCAACTGGCCCGCCGCCAGCTTCTTGTTCACCATGCGGCGATAGGAATCCAAACGGCTGATGTACATGGAACACAGGTTCAGGAAGCGGCCAATGTACTCCTCTTTGATGTGATTGGACATACTGAGCTGCTCGTTGGCGTGCTCCAGCCGGTCGCGCGTAGCCGAAAGGTGCTTCATCTGCCTGTAGATATAGCCAAGCGCACCCGCCAGCAACAACACCAGCCCGCTGATGCAAAACAGATAAAGCCTGAGACGTTCGTTCTGCTTCTCGCGCATGGCCTGATAAGTAAGGTCTATCAGGGAAAGTATGCTGGCCGTCTGCAACCGGCGGCTGCGCGCATTGTAGCGGTTGGTTTCGTTCCACGAAAAGCGGATATAGCGATAAGCCCGCTCCACATCGCCCTCCTCGTAGAGCAGCTGGGCAAGGTTCCAGAGCGAAGCATGGTCGGTAATGGCCAACCTTACATCGGTCAGCGCCGAAAGCATCAGAAAATACTTCTCACGTTCCTTGTCGCCCAACTGACGGTAGAGCTGCGAACGGTGGTAAGTGACGAGCGCATACTCAGGCGTATCGGGCAACACGCCGTCCATGCGGGCATCGTTGATGCGCAAAGCCTCCTCCAGATGCCCGTCTGCCGCCTCGCGCAGCTCCTTCTGCTCCAGATAGAGGGCCGAAGTAGGCGACAAGGCCTGCAAGAGCGAGTCGGACATGGCATCCGACAGACGAAAATAACGCTCGCGGAAAGCGGCATCGCGCGAATAAGTGCCCAATTCACCGTAGAGATGGGCCGACACCCGATAGTATTCGCAGCGCAACGCAGGCGACAATCGACCGGGAACAACAGCCCTCAACACCTCGGTAGCCTCCTGATAGATGCCCGCCGACGACAGCAGGAAAGCCAGCTCCAGCCGCGTCTCATCGGCTGTCTCCACCAGGTGCTTCTGCTCGGCCCTCCTGAGGCTGGCACGCAGGCAACACAAGGCCGAGTCGCAAATATAAGCCCTGTACTCCTGATACAAGTCGCCGTTCAGCCTGAAGAAAGCGACATCGCTCGTGTCGGCAGCAGCCAGTTCTTGCTTCAGCCGCGCAATGCGTTTCTCACGCAAGGCCACAGCATCCTGATACGCATCGATGGCCTCGTCGAGCGAAGCCTGAAGCGTAGAAAGCGGTATCTCGCCGGCAGCCCAAGCCGGCAGCCAACTCACCGCAAACAACAGGAACAACCAAACCAAACGGCATTTCATAGCGACAAATATAGGAAAGAAAAACGACAAAGCGGTCACACTCATACGAATACTTTCCTATCTTTGTGCCCATTACCTCACAAACTACAGACATACATGAAAACAAACACACTCCAACGGGTGACTGCGGTCGACGTATTCCGCGCCCTCACCATGTTTCTGATGCTCTTCGTCAACGACATTCCTGGCCTGAGAAACGTTCCCCACTGGCTGATGCACGCCCAGGCGGACGAGGACATGATGGGCTTCTCCGACACCATCTTTCCCGCTTTTCTGTTCTGCATGGGCATGTCCGTGTCCTTTGCCGTGCAAAACCGCTACCGCAAGGGCGACTCCACACTACAAGTCATAGCCCACATCTTCTGGCGCACGGTGGCTCTGGTGGCCATGGGGCTCTTCACCATGAACAGCGCCGGCGTGGAAGGTGGCCTGTCCCACCCGGCCTTCAGCCTGCTCATGGTGACCGGTTTCTTCCTCACCTGGGGCGTCTATCCGAAGGCTGAAGGTGCAAAAAAGTGCCTTTTCATCGGTATGAAGACCGCGGGCGTGGCCTTGCTGGCCTTCCTGGTGGTCTATAAAGACCTGCACGGAATGCCCTTCAAGGTTGGCTGGTGGGGCATACTGGGACTCATCGGCTGGACGTACGCCGTATGCGCTCTGACCTACGTCTTCACACGCGAGAGTCTGAAAAAGAACCTGCTGGTGTGGATGGCCATGATAGTGCTGGCCGTGTTGAGCCACTCCAGCCTCATCCCCGAAGGCTACGGCAGCCGCGTCATCCTGTTGCCCTTCATTCCCAGCGACTGGACGCTGCACGCGCTCGGCATGTCGGGCGTACTAGCCTCGCTGCTGATGCAACGCTATGCCGACCGCCTGCATCCCCGCCGCTTCCTGACCATCCTCTTCGCCCTGGGCGTGGCCATGCTGGCACTGGCCCTGCTGTCCCACCCCTACTGGATTATCTCAAAGATACAAGCCACACCCACCTGGCTGTTCTACAGCCTGGCCATGTTCTTCCCCCTCTTCGGCTGTTTCTACTGGCTGACCGATGTCCGGGGCAAGTCAGGCTGGTTCAACCTGCTGAAACCGGCCGGCACGGCCACACTGACGTGCTACATCGTGCCCTATGCCTGGTATGCCTTGCAACAAATGGCCGGATGGTATTACCCTGCCTCCCTAGGCAGCGGAGTGCCGGGACTGCTGAAGTCACTGCTCTTCTCGCTGGTCATCGTGCTGCTGACGGGACTGCTGGTAAAGGCACGGATTAAACTGAAAGTATAAGTATCCAATCACCTTGGCAGTAGACACTTTACGTGACAGCAGTGGACTACTAACGCGATAGCAGTTAACTCCTAACATCATAGCAGTGGACTGCTAATGTGACAGTAGTCCACTGCTATCATGCATACCTACGACTGCACCGGCCAACAGAGACGGGAATATAGAAAAAGCTCCCAAATAACCTCCTTCACCACACTGAATATTCTTTTCACGGTTTGAAGTTTCACGCCTTCACAGCCGAAGCTAATCAACTGGCATACAGGTGAAAGCGGTGAAAGATGCACCTGAATATATCATTCACGCTCCTGTTCACTTTCCTGGCCACAAAGCTTCCCTTAGTAGAAGCGTGGCGTGCCGCGTCTCAGGGCGTAGGTTTCACAGCATTCGCTTGATAAACAGCGAAATAGAAATATGGAAAACGGGAGATAGTAAACATGGAAACGGGGAGACGCGGCACGCCACGTCTCTACTAAAGTTACCGGTCACTCCTTGATTCTCCACCCCTATCTTTCACAGCAAACTATTCATTTCCAAGACAAAGCTGTGAAACTTCACCCGAACGGTTCTCTCACCGTGAAGCTTTTTGTTTTTCTTTCTCACCGCCCAAGTCTTCCTCCCTCCGGTACAAACCTCCAGTTTCTTACCTTAGCAACAAGAGACAAATGACCGAACTAACCCGCACCAGCCGTATTTACTTCACTGCCGGTTCCGCCAGCTTCAACTGCCTTTTCGGTCGCTTCACTTCGATACCGGACGGTTCGGCCGGGACAAGACCTACCTTTGCCCCGACTAAACTTATATTTTATGTTCGCAAAAATCGTACACTTTTCCATCCGAAAGAAGCTGTTCGTGATTCTCACCACCGTGTTGCTTCTGGCAGGCGGCATCTACTCCATGCTGACGCTGCCCATCGATGCCGTGCCCGACATCACCAACAACCAGGTGCAAATCGTTACCGTGTCGCCCACGCTGGCGCCGCAGGAAGTGGAACAGCTCATCACTTTTCCCATAGAAATAGCCATGAGCAACGTGATGAACGTTGAAGAGATACGTTCCGTATCGCGCTTCGGCCTGTCGCTCGTGACTGTCGTGTTCAACGAAAGCGTGCCCACGCTCGACGCCCGCCAGCTGGTGAACGAGCAGATACAGATGGTGGCCGGCGAGATACCGCCTGAACTGGGCACACCCGAGCTAATGCCCATCACCACCGGCCTGGGCGAAATCTACCAGTATGTACTGAAGGTGGCGCCCGGATACGAGGACCGCTACGACGCCATGGAGCTGCGCACCATCCAGGACTGGATTGTGAAGCGCCAGCTGTCGGGCATTCCCGGCATTGTAGAGATTAACAGCTTCGGAGGCTACCTGAAGCAATATGAGGTGGCCGTCGACCCCGACGCACTCTACTCGCTCAACATCACCATAGGCGAGGTGTTCGAAGCACTGAGCCGCAACAACCAGAATACGGGCGGCAGCTACATAGAAAAGGTCGACCGCGCCTACTACATCCGCTCCGAAGGTATGATAAACAACCTGCACGACGTGGAGCAGATTGTCGTGACCAACCGCGGCGGCATACCGGTGCACATAGGCGACATAGGCAAGGTGCAGTTTGGCGCACCCAAGCGCTTCGGTGCCATGACCAAGGACGGCGAAGGCGAGTGCGTGGGCGGTATTGCCATGATGCTCAAGGGAGCCAACGCCAACGTAGTGACCAAAGAACTGGAGCAGCGTGTGGCCAAGGTACAGAAACTGCTGCCCGAAGGTGTGTCGGTAGAACCCTACCTGAACCGTTCCGAACTGGTGAACCGCAATATCTCCACCGTGGTGCGCAACCTGGTAGAGGGTGCCATCATCGTCTTTCTGGTGCTGATTATCTTCCTGGGCAATGTGCGTGCCGGACTCATTGTGGCTTCGGTCATTCCACTGGCCATGCTCTTCGCCTTCATTCTGATGCGGGTGTTCAACGTATCGGCCAACCTGATGAGTCTGGGAGCCATTGACTTCGGTATTGTGGTGGACGGCTCCATCGTGATACTCGAAGGTATCCTGGCCCACATCTACGGACTGAAACTGCGAGGCCGTAAGCTGAGCCGCGAGGAGATGGACCAAGAGGTGGCCACCGGTGCAGGCAAGGTAGTAAGAAGCGCCACGTTCGCCGTGCTCATCATCCTGATTGTGTTTTTCCCCATCCTGACGCTGACCGGCATCGAGGGCAAGTACTTTACGCCCATGGCCAAGACACTGGTGTTCTGCATTGTCGGCGCCCTGCTGCTGTCGCTCACCTATGTACCCATGATGGCGTCGCTCTTCCTGAAGCGCAGCGTGTCCGACAAGCCCACCCTGGCCGACCGTTTCTTTGGCTGGCTGAACGGCATTTACCACCGTGCGCTCCGCTTTACCCTGGCACACGTGTGGGGCACCATCGGCACCTCCTTCGTGGCTCTGCTCCTGTCGCTGCTGCTGTTCACCAAGCTGGGAGCCGAGTTCATTCCCACCCTCGACGAGGGCGACTTTGCCATGCAGATGACCCTGCCGGCCGGTAGCTCGCTGAGCCAGAGCATCAAACTGTCTCTCGAAGCCGAGAAACGCCTGAAGGCCCGCTTCCCCGAAATAAAGCACGTAGTAGCCAAGATTGGTACGGCCGAAGTTCCCACCGACCCGATGGCGGTGGAAGATGCCGACGTGATGATTGTCATGAAGCCCTTCAAGGAATGGACTTCCGCCTCCAGCCGCGCCGAAATGGTGGAGAAGATGAAGCAATGCCTCGACTCCATCCAAGGTGCCGAATTCAACTTCAGCCAGCCCATCCAGCTGCGCTTCAACGAGCTGATGACCGGTGCCAAGGCCGACATAGCCATCAAGCTCTACGGCGAAGACATGGCCGAACTCTATGACAAGGCCCGTGAGGCGGCCCGCTACGTGGAGAAAGTGCCGGGTGCTGCCGACGTGCTGGTAGAACAAGCCATGGGACTGCCCCAGCTGCTTGTCCGTTTTGACCGCGGCAAGATAGCCCGCTACGGCATCGACATCGAGGAGCTGAACACCGTCATCCGCACCGCCTATGCCGGCGAGGTGGCAGGCGTGGTCTTTGAAAACGAACGCCGCTTCGACCTCGTTGTCCGCCTGGACAAGGACAAGGTGAGCGACCTGAACATTGACAAACTTTTTGTACGCACCAAGGACAACATACAGCTGCCCGTCAGCGAAGTGGCCAGCATCGACCTGGTCAACGGCCCCCTGCAGATAAACCGCGACGCCACCAAGCGACGTGTGGTCATTGGTGTGAACGTGCGCGACGCCGACATACAACAGGTCGTAAGCCAGATAAGCGAAGTGCTCGACAAAAACGTGAAGCTCAAACCGGGCTATTACTTTGAGTATGGCGGCCAGTTCGAGAACCTGCAGAACGCCATCGACACACTAACCGTCGTCATCCCCATTGCCCTGATGCTCATCCTGCTGCTGCTGTTCTTTGCCTTCCGCAGCGTGGTTTACTCGCTGGTGGTCTTCTCCACCGTGCCGCTGTCGCTCATCGGAGGCATCGTGGCGCTGTGGCTGCGCGGACTTCCGTTCAGCATCTCGGCCGGTGTGGGCTTCATTGCCCTCTTCGGTGTGGCGGTATTAAACGGCATTCTGATGATTAACCATTTTAACGACCTTAGAAAACGAAACAAATACTTTATGTGTACCGACCGAATCATCAAGCTGGGCTGTCCGCACCTGCTGCGCCCGGTCTTCCTTACCGGACTGGTGGCCTCGCTGGGCTTCGTACCGATGGCCGTGGCCACGTCGGCAGGCGCCGAGGTACAGCGTCCGCTGGCCACGGTTGTCATTGGCGGCCTGATTGTGTCCACCATACTGACACTTATCATCATTCCGGCTTTCTACCGCGTGGTAAACAGCTTCTCGGCCAAATACAAGCGCAGGAAGCAGCGCACTGCCGGCCTGAAGATGGCTACCGTCATCCTCTTATTGGCTGCCTCTGCTCCAGCCTTGCAGGCACAGGAAGTTGTCAGCCTGGACCAGGCTATCGAAACGGCCCTTGCCAACCACCCACGACTGAAGATAGCCAACTCGGAAATAGAACGGGCACGCGCCTCGAAAGGTGAAGCCTGGGACGGCGGTTCCACTTCCTTCAGCTACTCGTGGGGGCAGCTGAACGGCATGGACCGCTCAGACAACGAGTTCTCCGTGGAGCAGTCGCTGGGCTCTCTGCTGACGCCCTTCTACAAGAACGCACTGGCCAATACACAGGTGAACAAAGGAGAGAACTACCGCGCCATGGTCAGAAAAGAGATTACCGCTGAGGTCAAGCGCGCCTGGGCCTATTATCAATATGCGTTCAATGTCAACGCCCTGTACAGCGGACAAAAGGAACTGGCCGAACAGCTACGCAACAGTGCCGAACAGCGATACCGACAAGGCGACATCGATCTGGCCGAACGCAACATGATAACCTCGCTGGCCACCGACCTGCACACCCGCTGGATGCAGGCCGCCGAAGAACTGGCTCTGGCCGAACGGCGTTTTACGTGGACCTGCTACGCCGACGGTGCACTGGTACCTGCCGACACCACACTGACCGTCATGCAGCCGGCCACCGACGGACTGAACCTGTCTGCCTACCACCTCAACTACTTTGACGCACAGGTAAAGGAAAAGAGAGACCTGCTCAGGATTGAGCGCAGCCGCCTCTTCCCCGAACTGTCGGTGGGCTATGTACGCCAGAAGATAGCTCCGCTCACCGGGCTCGACTCGTGGATGGTGGGCGTCTCGTTTCCCGTCATCTTCTTCCCGCAGCGCAGCCGCGCCAAGCAGGCGCGCATCAGCCTGCAGGCAGCCACCTGGCAGGCCGACGACGACCGCCGGCAGCTGGCCAACAAGGTGAGCGAGCTGCAGAGCCAGCTGCTCAGGCAGCGCGAACGTCTGAACTACTACCAGAAGGCAGCACTGGGCGAGGCCGAGGCTTTGCAAAACAGTGCACTGGCCAAGTTCAGGGAAAGCGAAACGGACATCAGCGAGTTCATACAGAGCCTGAACACCGCACGCGAGATAAAACAGGGCTACATGGAGGCCGTCTATGCCTACAACGTGACCGTACTCGAACTGGAACTTTACACCGAATAACATAACAACAACATCTCCTCAATATCTCAAAAGAATAAAAGACGTATGAAGAAACAACTCATGATTCTACTGGCGCTGCCTCTGCTGGCAGCTGCGTGCACCGGTTCTTCCAACCAACAGGCAGAACCCGCCACCCCGGCCATAGCCAACGATACGACCGTACAGGCCAACGATATACAGTCCGCCCAAGTCGATGGCGTAAGCGGTGCCACCAACGTGGCCAATGCACCGTCGTTCAACGGCATCATCATCATGCCGCCGCAGAACCATGTCACCCTGACACTGAACATGGGCGGCACCGTACAGGCCGTCAACGTACTGCCCGGCGACCATGTGCGCAAGGGACAGGTCATCCTGACACTGGCCAACCCTGCTTTCATCGAACTGCAGCAGGCCTACCTCGACGCTGCCGCCCAGACCGAATGCCTGGAAAAGGAATACCAGCGCCAGCAGAACCTGGCCTCCAGCGAATCGGCCTCGCAGAAACGCCTGCAACAGAGCAAAGCCGACTACCTGTCCATGAAGAGCCGCAAGGAAGCTGCCGCCGCCCAGCTACAGCTGCTCGACATTGACACCGACCTGCTTGCCCGTGAAGGCATACGCGCCTACCTCGACATCCGAACACCCCGCAACGGCTACGTGACCAATATGGACATCAACACCGGCAAGTACTATGCCGCCGGCGAACCCGTGTGCGACGTGATAGACAAGAGTGCGCCCATGCTGCAACTCACGGCCTACGAAAAAGACCTGAACAAACTGGCACCGGGCAGCCGCTTCACATTCAAGGTAAACGGCATGGCCGACAGCACCTTCCAGGCCGAACTCGTATCGGTAGACCAAATGGTGGACAACACCAACCGCTCCATCAAGGTGTATGCACGCATTGCACATCCGCACAGCGATTTTCGTCCGGGAATGTACGTAACAGCAAAGATTACAGACAAAAAACAGTAACTTTGCCGCATGAAACAGTTTCATCTACACAGAAGACTCTTTTTCATGCAGAATGCCATTGCCATCATCGTGGCGTTCCTCATGCACTTGCCCGAGCTGATAGCCCTGTCCGACCCGGTAGCCGTCAGTCATCTGTTTCCCGATATCCATTGGGTGAACGTGAGCTATGAAATCCTGTTCACCTACCTGTCCATATTGCTGCTATTTTTCATCAACAACCGGTTCATCATACCCGCCGGCAATATCTCAGGAATAGGATGGAAACGGATGCTGCTGTCGTTCGTCGTCACCCTGACGGTATGCAACCTGCTGGGCAAGGGCTTTGTCTTTGTCCACCAGCACTTCGACGTGCCGGCCATCAACGCCATGCTCCACCACTACCTGCACCCACTGCGCGATATCCTCATAGCCTGCATCGTCAGCGGCACCTGCTACCTGGACTACCAGAACCGCCGCAGCCGCCGCATGCTGCTGGAGAACGAACAGCTGCGCACCGAGAACATGGTGAACCAGTACGAAACCCTGAAGAACCAGCTCAACCCGCACATGCTGTTCAACTCGCTCAATACCCTCTACTCACTCATACGCGAGTCGCCCGACAAGGCCCAGCACTTCCTGCAAGAACTGTCGCGTGTCATGCGCTACACCCTGCATGACAACCTCTCGCACACCGTCACGCTGGGCGAAGAAATGAACTTCGTGCACTCCTACATCTACCTCCTGCAAATGCGCTACGAGGACAACCTGCACTTCGACATCGACATTCCGCAAGAACTGCAAAGCCGCCAGGTGCCGCCCATGGCTCTGCAAATGCTGGTAGAGAACGCCGTAAAGCACAACGAAATAAGCAGCCGCAACCCGCTCACCGTACACATACAGGGCGCCGACGGCCGCCTCTGTGTCAGCAACCGCCTGCAACCCAAGCTGACCGACAGCGGCAGCAACACGCACATAGGGCTGGCCAACCTGTCGAAGCGCTACCGGCTGCTCTTCGGGCGGGACATCACGATAGAAGAAACGGAGAAACTGTTTAAAGTAACCTTGCCGCTGATATGAAAACCCTGATAATAGAAGACGAAAAGGCCGCCCTGCGCAACCTGAAGGCTGCCATGGACGAGGTAGACGCCGACTTTGAAATAGTGGGCGAAACCGACAGTGTGGTAGGCAGCCTGGAATGGTTTGCCACCCACCCCATGCCCGAACTGGTATTCATGGACATACACTTGGCCGACGGGGCTGCCTTCGGCATCTTTGAACACGTTGACATCACCTGCCCCATCATCTTCACCACCGCCTACGACGAGTACGCCTTGCAGGCATTCAGGGTGAACAGTATTGCCTACCTGCTGAAACCCATCGGCAGCACCGACCTCCAACAGGCCATCGACAAGCTGAAACTGCTGGGCAAGGCTGCCCCCACACCTTCTTCCGACAACAGCCTGCAAACCATCATGCGCAGCCTGCAACGCGAAGAGAGCTACAAAAGCCACTTCCTTGTCCCGGTAAAGGGCGACCGCTTTGTACCCGTCAGCGTGGAGAACATCATGTATTTCTACATAGACAACGGGGTGGTAAAGGCCGTTACCCGAAACGGTGAAAGCTTTACCTTCCAGCAGACGCTCGATGAATTGGCCGAAATGCTGAACCCGCGCCACTTCTTCAGAGCCAACCGGCAATACATCATCGCCCACAAGGCGGTGACGGGCGCCAGCCTGTGGTTTGGCGGACGGCTGGCACTGCAACTCACCCCGCCCGCAGCCGAAAAAATCCTCATCAGCAAAGCGCGGGTAGCGGCTTTTAAGGAATGGTTCTAAAATACAGCATCCAACAAACTGATAATACACTTTCACCTATGCTTAAACTCCAGACTCCCAACGGCGACAACCGCGTACTGCTGCACTCCTGCTGTGCTCCCTGCTCGTCGGCCATCATAGAGTGCATGCTGGCCAACGACATCCGCCCCACCGTGTTCTACTGCAACCCCAACATCTATCCGCAGGAAGAATACGAGATACGCAAGAACGAAGCCATACGCTTTGTACAATCAAAAAACCTCGATTTCATCGATGCCGACTACGACCACGAGCACTGGCTCTGTGCCATGCACGGACTGGAAGACCAGCCCGAACGCGGCTCCCGCTGCCTGGAATGTTTCACCCTGCGACTGACCGAGACCGCCCGCTACGCTTCCGGGCACGGCTTCAGCCTCTTTACCACCACCCTGGCCTCATCGCGTTGGAAGAGCCTCGACCAGATAAACCAGGCCGGACGCCGCGCCGCCGCCCTCTATCCCGGCACCCTGTTCTGGGAGCAAAACTGGCGCAAAGGCGGCCTGCAGGAACGCCGCAACCAGCTGCTGCGCGAATATGCCTTCTACAACCAGCAGTACTGCGGCTGCGAGTTCAGCATGCGTCGGCTGGAGAAAGCCACCCCCATCGCCCCGTCCCTGCCCGACAACAACCTGTAAACAACAAAAGACAAAAAGCATCCGCCGAAGAGACGGGCCGTTGCCAGCAACGGCTCCAGCCTCTCCGGCGGATGCTCTATCAGGTAGCCCGCTCCTGTCATGGCCGGGCTTGTTTTTCCTTGTCATAAGGCGGCAGACATCGCTTCTGCCCCTGTCACTTAGAAGCAGTACGTAATGCCTGCACTAACCACCAACTGGTCGAATTCATCAATAATCTGGTACTTGGCCTCTACGCCAACCGTCAAAGCCGGAGCCACCTTGAAGTCAACACCGGCACCCAGGTTAACTCCAAACTTGCCATCGCTCTCATTGTCACCAAGCTCCAAGTCCTTCAGGTGAGCCGTAGCATTGGCATAGTGCAAACCTGCCAGCGGATAGATGTTCACCTTGTCGCCTGCATGGAACAGATAATGTACATTGGCACCCAAATCCCAAAGGGAAACGTAGTCGTGCTTGAAAAAGTAGTTAAAAGCCGGTTCTATGCGCCAGTTATCGGTAAAGCTATAACGATACTTCACGCCCAAACCTACATTAGTTTCATTGCCATAGTTGAAGTAAACACCTACGGCCGACTGACCTTGCTGTGCATACGACACTGAGAAGCATGCAACCAGCGCAACTAAGAGTACTAAAAACTTTTTCATAAGCCTATAAGTTTTTGATTAACATCGCCAAATATAAGTAAACGAATTTAAACAAACAACTATTTCGGCGATAAAACAGTTAAACAAGACGTTTTTTCTCCCTATAGTCCGACCCGTGGTCACTCAAACGCCATCAGAATGTATAGTGGAAACCTATCGACAAGTCTTCGCTGCTGAAGTTGAAGCCATAACCGTTACCGGCACCCAGCATATAATCGTCGCGATAGCCCAGGAATCCGTATTTGGTAACCAGGCTGAAGTGGTCGGTCAGCTTGATGGCAAGACCGGGCTTCACACCCAGCTCGAATCCGGCCGTAGAGTCACCTCCTTTGTATTTCTGGGTAGATACTCCGATGCAGCCATCGATGAAAGCGCGCAGAATCTTATTTTCAAAGAATGTATAGCGTGCATAGGGTGCAAAGGCAAAGCCTGTCCACTTCAGCTTGTCGCCGTGCTCGCCTACCTTTTGCTTGGAGTGCGACAACATCAGTTCGGCACCTATCGACCATTTTTCAGTCAGTTCATAACCTACTTCGGGCGCCAGCATGAATGTGGTGGCATCGTCGTCATCGTCGTGCCACAAACTAATGCTTCCACCTACATACACCTGTGCCTTGGCTGTCAGTGCAGCCAGCACAACAAACAGAAATACTACAATTTACCTGTTGGCGGAATTAATTTAAGTTGATAAATATGAGTAAAAAGTTGTACAT
>ENA-UONS01000534-UONS01000534.1-human-gut-metagenome-genome-assembly--contig:-CS19-NODE-534-length-42677-cov-12.179602_pt1 | contig 42677 bp, 28 predicted proteins | sample MGYA00242458_ERZ724005 | MGnify/ENA metagenome assembly ERZ724005
GCAGAAATGATATCACATATGACAGATCGAATCCTTCCTATCGCAAAAGAATGGCAAAATCGGCCGCTAGAAAGAAAATATGCCATTGTTTTCATGGATGCGGTACATTTCCATGTTCGAGAAGATAATCGAACGGTAAAAAAAGCGGTTTACGTTGCCATAGGTGTTAAACTGAACGGAAAACGTGAGATTCTCGGTATGTGGGTAGGTGGAAACGAAAGTGCAAAATACTGGTTGTCCGTCCTCAACGAGATAAAAAACAGAGGTGTAGAGGATATCATGATCGTATCTGTGGATGGATTGACCGGATTCGGGGATGCGATTCATGCAGTATTCCCGCAGGCAGAGATTCAGAGGTGTATTGTACATCAGATCCGTTATTCAACAAAGTTTATTTCATACAAAGATTTAAGACCATTTATAGCAGATTTAAAACTGGTTTACAAAGCGGATACAGAGGATCTTGCACTCACGGCATTGGATGATCTGGAAGAAAAATGGGGCAAAAAATACCCTACTTCCATCGGATCCTGGAGAAATAACTGGACTCAATTATCCACATATTTTAAATATCCATCTGAGATACGTAAATTAATATATACGACAAATTCCATTGAAAATTTTAACCGTCAGATTCGCAAGGTTACAAAATCCAAAACCATTTTTCCTACCGATGATGCGCTTTTCAAGATGCTCTATCTGGCAATGAGGGATGCCACAAAAAAATGGACCGGAAAGGCTTGGGACTGGGGGCTGACACTGGATCAGTTATGCATCTATTTTGGAGATCGGATCCAACCAGAGGATATCGACTAAGCATAGATTCAAATGCATATAAAGGATAAATAAACGCTCGGTTTTCTCGGGCGCCCTTGACATGCAATAGAATCCATGCTACTAAATAAACAACGGGCTGAACAGCAAGAAATGCCATTCAGCCCATCACATTATATTTTGTATTCTATAAACCTATGATTTTATCATCAATCTGAGAGGTTTACACAGAATAATTTACACTACCTCATCTGTAATAGTAATTGTGCAAGTACCTGTTGTAAATTGAGCAGAAGAAAGCTCAACGCCGATTTTTTCGGCAAAAAATAAATTTCATCTTTCATAGAAAAAGGATTCCTCGCAAGGTAGAAGGCTAACAAACCTTGTCCTTGCAGGGATCCTTTCAATTGCTACGGAGGATGCCGAAATATGGTATTAACCGACAGCCCCTATTTTAGAACTATCTATTTCCAGACAGCCTTGTTTTCGATTTTATTAGTTTGTAGATTTAAGCTCATTATTTCCTTGTTTGAATGTTGGAGCAGTACTACTATCTGTAACAGTCACTGTAACGGCAGTTTCATGATTAATTGTAGCAGCTAACTTAACACCAGCAATTTCCGGAGCCCCACCCTGCCAATCATTTTTAGCCTGTTTAAGAGTAACTTCTTTAGAACATGTAATTACACCATCTTTGTTTTCATAAGTAAATCCAGTTCCAGGGTCAGTTGCGGAAAGTACAGCAGCAGAGCATTCCGCATATGCTGATCTAAGGTTTGCTTCATCTACAGCTTCTTTAGATTTCTCTAATTGTGCGGTAAAAATCGGAATACTAATCGCAACCAGCACGGCAATAATAGCTACAACAATAAGCAGCTCAGCCAATGTAAAACCTTTTTTGTTTTCTTTTGCTTTTTTAAACATTTTAAAGCCTCCTATTTAATATTTTTCATTTTTAAGATTCTGAAGCGTCCGGGACTTCTCAGTTATCCGGGATGGCGATTTTGATGCTTCCTATGTCACCGTCAAGCTGAAGCTTCAGATAACCACCAACCGATTCGATAAGATCTCGCAGCTTAACGATAGCCTTGTCGAATTCCCGAAGCATACGGTCCTCGCAGGAATACTGAATCTTAATCAATGTCTGCTCCTGCATGTCCCGGCAACGGATTCTTATGTAGCGTCCCCGTGGGGGTGTGGTCTCGATACAATTTCGTTTCGCTGTATCAAGTGCCATGCCTACAATCTGGCAAAGCTGATTACCTGATCGATTTTCCCTAAGCTCCTGAACCTCGGCAGATATCCAGATCTCATCCGCGTCTGCTTCTGCTGCAAATCTGTTTAACACTTCATTCATCTCAGGATAGGATGTAAAAAAATGTCTGTTCTGTCTCTGATTCATTCCATCGATGGCATCTAACTTTTGCACTGCCACTTTCCGTTCCGCTCCTTTCTCTTAGGATGTTTGTATTATAACAAAATTTTTTTAATTTGTGTACATAATGTCAATAATAGCAACATTTTTGTCGAAAATGGCTATTGGATGTAGTTTTTGACACAATTTCTGTCATTTTTGACAGTACCAGCTTATAGATATATCCAAAAACAGCCTGAGAAAGGACATTTCCCGTTCCCTTTCTCAAGCTGCCAGATCCGACTTCGCTTTCACATTTTTTCAAACATATAATCATAATACATTTCCCGTGCCGCGCGCTGATATTTCCGGGAAACAGGAATTTCGGCAGACTGGACTATGAACTTGCCGGTATCCATTTTCTCCACAAAATAAAGGCTGATAATATAACTCTGATGGCACCGGAAAAATAATCTGCCTGGAAGCTGCTGTTCCAGCTCGTCCAGCTTGGCGTAGCTCTCTATGGTTTCGCCATTCTCCAGATGCAGGATCACCTTGCGGTTAGCGCTCTCCACATACAGAATATTTCTGCAGTACACACGGCGAAAGCTTCCGCCCACCTCCTTCAGCATAAGGGAGGCACGGCGCTCCATAGTCGGCTTCTGCCAGAAAAAAGTAATGCAGTTATGCAGTTCACTTACATCAAAAGGATAAAGGAGATACCCTGTGGCAAATACAGAAAAAGCTTCCGCATAGTACCTCTGGGAATCTGTGATAAAACAGATCATCACCTTGCGGCTCCGGGCACGTACCTTCGCCGCCAGCTCCAGTCCGTCTCCTTCTCTGTGAATCGTAGTATTCAGCAGCAGAATATCAAAAGAAGACGCATCCTCATTAAGATCGTCCAGATAGTCATATTCATCTGCATATTCGCTCACCTGAATATCCATATTTATACCGGTAAGGCTGGCACGGATATATTCTCTGTGTTCTTTTGACTTTTCCACAATTGCTGCCCGCAGCATAACTGGTTATCCCCCATTTTCCACAATAAAATAAAAATATCTACATCATTTCCCGCTCTGACAGCTCATCAATAACCATTGGCTGAAGCCGCTCTGACTGCGCATCAATAACCGCTGGCAGAAGCCGCACCGGCTGCTGCAGAAGTATCGGCAGGAAGTCCGCTGTCTGCTTTTCCGCCCTGCATGGTCTCATAGAAGGTAGCTGTCACACCTACATTCACACTTCCTGTATTCAAATCGTCTCCAGCTGCAACATAGCGGAGATCACTTACAATGCATCTCCACTCTCCTGTGCAAAGACGGTTTACAAGGTCTGCGGCCTTGTCATAATCAGACGCTGAAAAGGTCAGACTGAATGATCTGCGGATCAGGTCGCCGTCCCTTGTCACGTCACTGAAGCTGATATCGTATGTATTAGCATCCTGAAGAAGCTGATTCAGCTCATCCAGTTCTGCCTTGGAATTATTGTAGCTTCCCATTTTCCCAAGGCTTCCGCTCTGTTCGATAGAATCCAGCTCGCTCTGCATGCGAGACAAAGAAGCGGCCTTGGTCTGAAGAAGCATAAGCTCTGTATTCAGCTCATCCTGCTGGCTTTTCGCTTCATTGATCGCGGTTCTGATCGGCTGGTCAATCACTGCATAATATCCGGCTGCCAGAAGGATCAGGGTAAGCACCAGAAGCATAATTTTTTCTCTTGTAGTAAAATCACGGCTCATGATCTTCATTCCTGTGCTCCTCCCTCTGTGCCTGCCTCAAATCCATCATTTGCTTCAGTCTCGTTTCCATCACCGGTCACAGCACCATCCACGGCTTCGGCCTCATTTCCACCATCAACCACAGTTCCGTCCACCACTCCGGTCTCATTTCCACCATCAACTACAGTTCCGTCCACCGCTCCGGTCTCATTTCCATCATCAGCTGCAGCCCCATCTACCGCTCCGGTCATGTTTCCATCACTATCCGCAACGACACCATATTCCTCACTTCCATCTCCGCTCTCCACCGACAACGGATCCAGCAGATAAACAATAATCTGTCCTGTAACTGTATCCGGTGAAACAGGATTTCCATTTTCATCTGTGGAATTGGAATCTGTAACGGCAGTCATCACATTACAGTAATCCACGATCGGATCCTGCTCCAGCTCCTGCACCAGGCTGTTAATGTCTGACAGGTTCTCTCCGGTCACCGGAAGAATCAGCTGATTCCCGCTTACGCTCCAGCTGCTTACCGTCACCTTCGGGAAAATTACATTCTTCATCAGCTGCAAAACCTCCGGGCGGTTCAGATAGCTTAACTCATCTGCATTCAGCCCCTGATAAGTGTAGTGGGCATATGTTTCCTGCAGATCCCCGAAGCTGTCAATATAAGCAGTAATGTCATCCACCTGTTTCTGCAGCTCAGATGCAGCACTCTGCGCTTCGCTCATTTTCACCAATCTGTCTGCAACTGCAACTTTTCCAATAACTCCGGCAACTACAACAATTACCCCAATAGCCGGAATGGCAACGAAATAATGCTTTTTCTTCTGTCCTGCAAGAGCCAGATTGATCTGTTTCTTGGGCGCATGGGCAGTACGTCCAAGGGCCGTACCGGCTGCAAGCATCCAAAGAGATGACGTCTCATCCCCGCTTCCATTCATTCTCTCCAGAAGTTCCCCTGCCTCATGGATCTTCACATCCAGATTTTCCTCAAGACTCTGGCGCATGGTGGCTATGGAAGCACCTCCGCCGCAGATATATATATCTTCCAAACGGCTGTCCGGATTACTGAACTGATAGAAGTTCAGAGCCCTCATCAGCTCTACACTGATCTGGGAAAAAGCATCCTGGCACACCTCACTGTAGATACAGTCCTCATGGTTCGCCAGCAGCCAGGTATGGGCCAGATGAATATCAATATGAAAAGTATCTGCAAGCAGCTCTTCCACCTGCTCCATTCCCCGCTCGATCACACGGGTAACCTGATGTCTGTCCCCTTTGAAAATAAAAAGGCGGCTGGATGTACTTCCCAGATCCAGGATTCCATATTCCTTATCTTTATCCTGCTCATTTCTCAGCTTATAGTGAAGAAGGTTCTCACAGGCAGACACCTCAGGAGCTGCAAACGTCAGCTTCAGACCTGCCTTTCGCGTCATCAGGCGAAGATCCTCCATTACCTCCAGAGGCGCTGCTGCTGCAAGAAGCTCCATCTCATTGCGCTTCTGGTTCTCCTCTTCCTCTGGCTTTTCCTCTTTCTTTTTGGAAGCTTTCTTCAGCTTCTTGCCTTTGGGCATTTCCTCTCCGGAACCCCAGGAATAATCAAAAACATACTTCTTTAATTCATCTGTAATATAATCACGGAATTCATAAGGCAGGTTGTAAACCAGCTGCTCCGCAGTCATTTCCGGCATCGTCACATTACGAAGGAAACAGATTCCTGAAGACACCACAACAGCCGCTTCTTTACAGCGGATCTTGTTCTCTTTCATGGTTTTTCGGATCAATTCTCCTGTGGTCTCCACAGAAACAATTCTGCCATCCTTGAGAAGCCCTTCCGGCATCTGCACCGAAGCGGTCTTCACAATATTCTCACCTTTCATCAGAACCAGCTTCATCTGATCCTTGCCTATATCAATTCCAAGACATGATTTTGCCATATATATCCTCTTTCTATGTCTTTTCTTGTTTTAATCCGGACCGCACAGCTCCCAGAGGGTGTTTGTACCGCTTACATAGTTTCCCGGAATATGTCCCGGTTCGTTCTGCTGTGTATTTGAAAAAGTACTTCTACAGCTACCCTTCACAGCAGCCCCATATACCAGTTCACCAGCCCGTCCCCATACAGCAGCATGGCATAAAACGCCAGTGCAATGGCCGGTCCGAAGGGAATCTGCGGTCCTTTGTTCTCTTTTCCCCGTTTCTGGATAGCTCCCATAATAAGGCCGAGAATACAGGAAAAAAACAGGGCAAACAGGGATGCTGCCACTCCCAGGTACAATCCCATCACCACAAAAAGCTTCAGATCGCCGCCTCCCATGGTCTCTTTTCCAAGAATTTTATCAAAAAGCAGGACAAGAGCAAGCATAACCGCTCCGTAGCCCACTCCTGAAGCCACATGGTATAAAACGTCCATTCCACTCATTTCCGTAAAAGGAATTGCCACGAACCAGGCAATTACAGGGATCAGAAGGCATCCGTTTGGAATCTCGAAAATCTCCAGATCCACCAGGGAAAGACAGAACAGACAGCAGGCCAGCACCATATTTCGCACAAACTCCGGGGAAAGATCAAACCGAAGAAGAGTGAGCACGCTCACCAGTGCAAAAAACAGCTCCGTGAGCATGTATCTTGGGCTGATTTTTGTTTTACAGTAACGGCACTTTCCACCCAGAAATATCCAGGAAAAAACCGGGATCAGATCCAGAAAGCCCAGAACATGTCCGCAGCTTGTACAGTGGCTTCTTCCTTTCACAAAGGATTCTCCATGGGCGATCCGCCATGCGGCGCAGTTCAGAAAAGATCCAAGCACCGCACCAAAAACACCTGCTAATACACAACAGTATATCATAAAAAAGGTATCTTCATATATCGACATTTTAAAATTTTACCTGTTTTTCCAAATTTTTTGTATTTTTATTTCGTAAGCATCTTTTTTTCGGCACTTTTTCCACAAACAGCAGGAAGGGCAGCTTTCTTTTCCCGGAATTACATAACGCTGTACATCTGGAACATTGCAATATAAACTGCCAGAACAATGTATCCGGCAATAACTGCCATACCGATCAGCAAAGTGGGCTCCAGTTTTTTCAGAACGTCCTGTACTGCCATATCCAGTTCAGATTCGTAATAGCCGGAAACTGTGTGCAGAGTACTCTCCAGCTCACCAGTTTCCTCTCCAACAGCAGTCATATCCACCAGAATATCCGGCAGACAGTCAGCCTCCCGCATACACTCGCCAAGGGTGTGGCCCTCTTCCAGACGGGAGGTCATTTTCCCCACGCACTGGCTGATGTAATAGTTGTTGATAACCCTCGCAGTAATGCTGACCGCTCTTGTAAGCTGCAGACCAGCTCCGATCAATGTGGTCAGGTTTGCGGCAAACTCACTGGCCGCACTGAGAAGGGACACATTTCCAAGCACCGGGATTTTCAGTGCAAGCTTCGCCACATTCATCCTGCCCTTTTCCGTATTGGCGTAAAGCTTGAAGATAAGGGCGATGGCAGCGAACACAACTATGATCAGGAAAATATATTTCCGGAAAAAGTTGGATATCAGGATCAGGGACTGTGTGATCAGCGGCAGTTCTGCATCATAGGATGCAAAAATGTCCATAAAGGTAGGTACAACCTTCACCATCAGAACGATTACTACCACTACTGCAAGTGCAAGGACGAAAACCGGATAAATCAAGGCATTTCGCACTTTTGCACGCATTTTCACCTGCTTGTCATAATGCTGGTACATGGTCTCAAAAGCCTTGGACAGGTTACCGGATTCCTCTCCGGCGCGGATGGTCTCGATGAAAACCGCTGGAAGCAGCTTGCCGCCCCGCTCCTGGAAGCTGGTTGCCACGCTTCGTCCTGCCTCTACATCCTCTGCCACTTTTTTCAGAATGCCTTTCAGCTTTTTGTCTGTCATTTTGTCTCCGATCAGCCGGACGGTACGGCCGATGGGGATTCCGGACTGGAGGATAATGGAAAACTGGGCGCACATCAGGGAAAAAGCTTTGGCGTTCAGGCGGTTGCCGCCGATTTCCATGCTGAGAAGCCCGGGCTTCTTCTCTTCCACCTCTGTAAGCTTCAGAACAATATCGCAGTCCTGCTTGATGCGATCAACCGCGTCAAACTCATTGAAGCCCTCTACCACGCCAGAGACCTTTACTCCGTCTTTGGAGATGGCTGTGTATTTGTAGGTTGCCAATTGTTGTCCACCTTTCTTGCGCAGTTTTTATGCCACGCAGCCTTTAAGTCACTTCACAGCTGATCAATATGCAGTGAAGTGCTTTTTTCAAATTCAAATTTTCACTTTAGCTGATCAATATGCAGTAAAGTGCTTTTTCAAATTCAAATTTTCACTTTCCGAAACAATGAAAAATATATATGCATCTAAAGTCCTTTACGCATTCTTCTTCACATAAGCCTGGTCGTGACTATACTCCACAGCCACAGCCTTGTCGATCTGTCTGGAACGTACCAGACTTACCAGTGACTGGTCCATGGTCTGTCCGCCGATTGCCGCACTGGTGGCAATGGCGTTGGCGATCTGAGGGGTGTTTCCGCCGCGGATCATGTTTCGGATACCGTCGGTTACAACCATAACCTCACTTGCCAGCACACGGCCGCCTGTTTTTTTCTTCACAAGCTGCTGGGAAATAACAGCCATCAGGGTCATGGAAAGCTGCAGACGGATCTGGTTCTGCATTCCTTCCGGAAAAACCTGCACCATACGGTCAATAGCGTCGGAAGCACTGCCTGTGTGCAGGGTTCCGAATACAAGGTGTCCGGTCTCAGCTGCTGTGATCGCAGTTTCGATGGTATCCTTGTCTCGCATTTCACCGATAAGGATTACGTCAGGGTCTTCTCGCAGACTGGCACGAAGACCTTCGGAAAAGCTTGCAGTGTCTTTGCCAACCTCACGCTGGTTGATGACACAGAGATCCGGGGTGTATACATACTCAATCGGATCTTCCAGAGTTACAATGTGATTTTTTCTGGTGTGATTGATTTCGTCCAGCATGGCTGCCAGAGTGGTGGATTTACCAGAACCAGTCTCACCGGTTACCAGGACGATTCCCTTGTGGAGGCTGGTGAATTCCAGCACAGAGGGAGGAAGTCCCAGGGAGTCCAGTCTTGGAATGGATTCGCTGAGCAGACGGATGGCTGCGGAGACTTTTCCCTGCTGTTTGAATACATGGCATCTGCAGCGGATTCCTCTTATTTCACGGGAAAAATCAAGTTCTCCGGTATATTCCAGTTTTTCGTACATAGCGTCTTTCGCCAGGTCCTGGCAAAGCATATCGCAGTCTTTTTCTGAAAGGCGTTCCTCTGCCATGTTCTCCAGCTGGCCATCCAGACGGTATTTCGGCGGCAGGCCGCATACCAGATGGATGTCGGATGCGCCGCTGCGGCGGGCTTGTTCGGTTAGGTCTTCTATGTTGTACATGATTTTGGTCTCCTGACTTTCTGTATTTTAGTGAGATAAAAATTCTTCAATGCGGACGCATTTGGACAATGTGTATTAACTGAAACTTCAACGCATTAAATAGCAATTTAGTTAACTAAATGGATTACTCCTCTTCTGCTTTCTTCATATCCCCGGTTTCGTAAATGACTCGCTGCACTTCCTCGGCAGTGGTAATTCCCTCTTCCACCAGCTGAATGGCATTTTCACGCAGTGTCTTGAACTCGCTGTGAGCACTGGCCAGTTCCTGTTCGATGGCAGGTCGTCCAGCCTGCTGGGAAATGAGGGGGCGGATTTTCGGGGTGATTTCCAGGATCTCGAATACACCGATTCGTCCGCGGTAGCCTGTATTGAAGCAGTCTGCGCAGCCCTCGCCCCGGTAGAAAATATGCTTGTGCTCTGTGCTGAGACCAAGGCGTCTTACTTCCTCGTCTGTCGCCTCATAGCTCTTTTTACACTTGGGGCAAATCCGGCGGACCAGTCGCTGGGAAATAACGGCGCGGAGAGCGGTGGCGATCAGGTACGGCTCAACGCCGATATCCTCCAGACGTTCGATCGTTCCCACGGCATCGTTGGTATGGATTGTGGAAAGCACAACGTGTCCGGTGATTGCGGCACGCATACTGATCTGGGCGGTCTCACCGTCTCGAATCTCTCCGACGGCAATGATGTCCGGGTCCTGACGAAGGATGGCACGAAGACCATTGGCAAAATCCATGCCTGTTTTCTCATTGATCTGCACCTGGTTTACTCCGTCAATATTATACTCAACCGGATCCTCCAGAGTTACTACATTGACTTCCTCTGTATTTAACTGGGAAATCATGGTATTCATGGTGGAGGATTTACCACTTCCGGTAGGTCCGGCGATCAGAATAACACCGCTGGTACAGTGGATAGCCCGCTGGTATTTCTTCAGGTTGTCACCCATAAGACCGATGGAATCCGGAGTAAGATAGCCGGCTCTTTTGTCCAGAAGACGGGCTACGATTTTTTCTCCATATACAGTAGGAAGGGAGTTTACACGGAGGTCAAACTCACGCTTCTTATTCTTAACATTGAATCGTCCATCCTGTGGAACACGACGTTCTGCAATATCCATTCCACTCATGATTTTCAAGCGGGAAATAACGGAGTTCTGAAGGTTCTTGGGGATCGTCAGAATCTTACGGAGCACACCGTCAATACGCATGCGCACCTGAAGTTCTTTTTCCTTTGGCTCAATGTGTATATCACTGGCGCGCTCCAGAATGGCACGCTCGATAATGGAGTTTACCAGACGGATGGTCGGCGCATCGTTAATGTTGTCGTTGAGGATGTTTCCTGTAAACTGCGCTTCTTCGCCATTGTCCTCTTCGATCGGAGCCTCACGCTTCATGGCCTCAATAGCCCTTGCAGCGCCTTCGTTTCCGTAAAGGACCAGGATGGCATGCTCCACGCCCTCTGTGGTAGCAATCATCGGAACAATTTTTTTACGGACTGCTTTCTTGACTTCTTCGATCGCATAGAAGTTCATAGGGTCGCTCATGGCCAGATAAAGCTCGTCCCGCTCCATGCGGACCGGCACTACCTGGAACTGTTTCGCAATGTTTTTCGGAACAACCTGTGCCATGGAAATGGGAATGGTGGTTTTCGAAAGATCTATGTATTCAATACCCAGCTGAAGACGAAGTGCCTCGATCAGCTCTGCCTCTGTGATGATTCCTGCTGAGATCAAAGCCGCTCCAAGCCGTTCCTTGGTCTCCTTCTGCCTCTGCAGTCCCATATCCAGTTCTTCCGGTGTAATCGTCCCCGCCGCGATCAGCAGGTCACCAAGACGTTTGTATGCCATGTGGGGGTCTCTCCTTTGTGTGTTGGAATATCTGTTTCAATATAATTTCTTTATTACCTTTGTATGTAACATTTATGCATTAATCATTATTTTCAATTGTAACTGTGAATGTACGAAACAGTTACTTTTAATTTATATTAAGCTTGTTTACTGGAATCACATCAAATGTGTTCGTAACAAGATTTTTTCCGTCTTTATCTGTAATATTAAGTACAACACGAAATGTGTTTGTTGATGAATTGTAGGTTATATTATTCGCTTCTGCCCGTAAACCGAAAGAACTGTAGCTTGCAGAAGAAATCAATCTGTGCCAGACTACTTCATTTGTTGTTCTATCCGTCACCCTTATCGCAAGTTCTCCGCCAGCTGTACCGTTTTGTACGTTATCATTTTCGTCTAATGCTGAAAAACCGCTCTGGGTCATTCCATAAACAATGCTGAAATACGAAGTTAAAACATTATTCGAATCAAAAGAAGCACTGGTTGTATACCGTAGTTCAGTCTCTATGGAATTCGTCAGTGTGGAGCACAACTGCTTGGCGTGGGAACGTAACAATGTTTCATTATACATACGCGTTGCAAATGCCATCCCCTGTGTCATTACCTGGCTTGCAAGCAACAGAATGATTGTAGCAGCCAGAAGTTCCCCCAGGGAAAAGCCCTGTCTTCCGGACAGCTTGGCACGTATTCTGTTTATAATTCGTTTTTTCGCTGTATATAACATGGCTTCTCTCCTGTGAGTTTTCATAACAAAATGTGATTATTTTGCCTCATAATATCTGTAATCGTTTTCAGTTTCGTAATAGTTTGTTGGAACCTCGATTCTCGTTTCTGCCCCGGTTCCATTCTTGGTTTTATAGGTAATCACTATATTTTTTGTTAGTGCGGTATCAGTTGCCTTAAACGCAGTATCTGTATTTTCTGCTTTTTTATTTACTTTTGCTGATGTAACCACTGCACCGGCAAGCATCAATACTGCCAGAGAAAGAACAATCATGGTCACCAGAGTTTCTGCGATTGTTTCACCTGATGTACTGCAGATTTTTCTCTGAAAAAAATGTAATTTTTTTATTTTATACTTTCTCATCAGTTTTCCTCCGAAGTACGTACTTTGTCTCCATAAACAGTATCACGAGATTCCCAGCTATACACAGCATTGGTCTTGGTTATCAATTGGTAATCTCCATTTGTTCCAGGCGAATTTTGATTGCTTGACGGCGTGGTCTCATCTATACTTCCAGCCAGTTTTACCGCCATCTGGCAGGTATCAGTTCCTTCACCAGTTTTTAATTTTATAACAATTGTATATGCTTTTCCATCTTCCGCAGCAATAATTTCAAATTCTGCGGTCACATCATTCATACCTTCTTTAATATTATCTGTCTCATTTTTTGGTACCGATACGATGCAATTCTGCTTTGCAGCAGTTGTATCGGCAGGATTTCGTTCATCATAAGATTTCACATAATCCAGCAAAAATGATTTAATAGTATCTGCTGCACTGGGTATAGTAGTTCCTGTTGTTTTCTGTTCAGCAGACCAGCTTACTGCCTGATTCGATTCTCTGGTGCCATTGGAGTGTACCGTTTCAGTCACTGTAGTCACTTTTTTAATTTCTATATTTGCTATGGCATCCCGAAGCAGCTTTGCTGCACTGGAACAGGTCAGGTAATTCTGCTCTGCTTTTTTATCGGATTCTACCCTTTTTACAGTAGTTACAGAAGCATTAAGCATAACCGTACATAAAATAGAGGCAACCAGAAAAAGCAACAGACCAAAAAAGATGGAGGTGCCTTTATTTGATCTTAATTTTCTCTTTATTTTGTCTTCAATCATTTCAAAGCACCTCCTTTCCTTCGCAGTTTGTTGCCATAATACAGAGCTTCTCTATAAAGTTCACAGTTTTCAGCACTACTCATAGTCAGCTTTCCCATCCACTGGTTTCATCAAAGAAATCATCCCCACTGTTATCACTCTCATCAGGAATCATATCCACCATATCGGAGCTTTGATCTTCCCAGCTGTCTGTGCTGTCTGTAAATCCAGGAGCTTCCAATTCCGTGTCAGAAGAGATAATTTCATCTGTATCATTCGACTGGTCGTAGGAATCACTTCCGGTTATATTTAGATGTAACGTAGCAGTATAAACAGTATCCGCTTCTTTTCCTTTTCCGGAAAAAATAATGTCATAAATCCCCGGGGTGATTGCCGTGATTGAAACATCATATCCCATTCCGTCTTCTGCTTTTTTCACACTGTTAATCCGGATTCCGGTTGAAGCCTGTACTTCCGTTCCATCATCTGCATAAATCTGCTGTTCTGAAGCAGCCATTATCTGGAAATCAGTTTCAGACGGCGCTTTTTCCAGACAATCCGACTGATCTGACAAATAGAAAGATTGTGTTACACCTTCGGTTCCGGCACCGGCAAGAGAAATTTCTGCACTTTCTTCTTTCCATTTGATTCCCATATATTGTACAGTCTTCACTTCTACCCAGGTAACTCCTGTGTATTCGGTTCCATGGTAATCATAAGCTCCTGTAACGGTCAATGTTACTGCGGAATCTGAAACACCATGACTTGTGACGGTAAATTTAACGCCAGATACCGCTGTACACTCAACCATGTCCGGATCCTCAGAAGCAGTCTCCCATTTCATTAAGGAAGCCAGTTCTTTTTCAAGGGTCTGTGATGCTGCGTTACTTGCAAATACTTCAGCTGATGTGTCTTCATCTGTTTCAGTCATCCAGCCATCACTTCCTGCAACTGGTTCTGAAGTCTGCATTTCAACAAGAGACGTTGCTTCCGTACCATTTTCAATCATAGATGCCGGAGCAGCATGAACGGTTACCTCTGCTGAGTCTCCAACACCTTGTGTGATCGTCTCCGGATCTGCATATACCCCAAGTTCCGCACTCACATTAAGGTTAAAGGAAGCACTGTACTCCTCTCCATCTATTCCCTTTACCGTCACAGTAATGATTGTCGCCCCGGTTTTCAAAGCTCTGACCGTAGCTACATAGCAGCCTTTATTGCTATCATAAGTGATATCTGTAACTTCTGCAATAAGATTCTCTCCTGACAAGGTCACAGTTCCAGGTTCTTCCTCGGACTGATTGTCTACTGCTTCTGCTGAAACAGTATCCGTACCACTGGAAAATCCATCCATATCCCCATTATAATCTGTATTACTTCCGTCTGAAAATACCGCTGCCATTTCTTCATTGTTTACTGAGAAGGAAGTAGCTGTGGTATCTTCTTCTCCATTGCTGTAAGTAATGGTAAAGTCACCTTTATTTAAAGTCGCTGCCAGTCTTCCATTTCTGTCCAACAGATTAAAAGTTTTCACTGCCCAGCCGTCATTGCTGTCTCTACCGTTCAGCTGCAGATCTTCAAAAATATCCATATCTCCACGGCTCTCTTCCCAGTATATACCATCACGAGGCCATTCTCCATAATGAACATTGATGTCACCTTGCTTTAGGATAGTTGGGAATGGGTAGTTCTCACCTTCCAGGTATGCATAGTTTCCAGGAAAGGAATATTTGCCGTCAACAGGTTGTCCGTTTTCGGAAGTAGTGACAGTAGAAAATGCAGATCCTAATCTTGTTTTACTTAACAATGTATCCTTAGGATTATCCTTTGTTATACTCTCCTGTCCCGCCAGCTGTTTCCAGCTAAGAGGTATTGCCTGCCCTACTATATTAGTCCAATCACGCCCACTGTTACCCACTCCAAGGTAAGCAGCTACTGTACGGTGTTTTTCTTTAATATTCTGGTCATAATAATAGCAATTCTCTATCTCGACTCTTACATGATAGTTCTTATCATTTTCAAACGGTGTTTCACCATTGCTTCCAATCGCTTCAATTGAATAAATTCTGTCATAAGCCAAATCAGAAGATGGCATTTTCATATAAGTATAGCAATTACTAATTTTGGTAGTTGCAACACTACATACCTTTGTATTTCCAGCTGTATCTTCATTTTTTCCGTCCCACCCTGTAACACCAAGGACAGAGTTTCCAAGAAGTTTTAAGAAATTACCACTCTTCATACAAATTCCGCCAGTAATACCCCCAAGAAAGATTTTAGAGCCATAGCCATACCGAGCATTGTTTATACAGGCATCACTACATGAAATTTCACCACCTGTATAACAATTCTCGACCTTACCGCGCATGCTGCCTACAAGACCACCGGTTCTTACAGATACTCCATCACCTTTGGCATCAGCACCCTGACCTACAAAAACAGTATTCAACACAATATCATTAATAGCAGCACAGTTCTTTAAATCCATCGTGCTCATACCAAACATACCACCAACACACGCGTCTCCCCACGCACCTTTTGTACTGTTATCCTGAATTGTATAACCCGAAACTGTACAATTGGTAATTGCAATATCTCCTGAATCTGCATCCTTTCCAACTGCAGCCAATCCGCATAAGCCGCCCATTACGTACCAGGATTTCGGACTGTCAGCTCTTCTCTGAATATAATTTCCCTTGTCTGAATAAAGCACCAGATTGCTTACATTTGCACCAATAATACTTCCAAATAATCCAATTGACACACCCTGAGAATTAATCTCAATATTCTTAATGGTATATGTATTACCATTATATGAACCATTCATGTAAGACATATATGCATACGCAAGTCTTGCATTATTACCAACCGCATCTCCCTTGGTGTCAAACAAAGATCCAATCGGAGTAAAAAGCTCAGTTCCATTAGGTGTCATATCTGCATCTATATCATGGCTTTGTTTCCACAAGTACTTTGCTTCACCGATTTGGTTATTGTTATCATTAATATTTCCAATTGTATACATATATCCAAGATATGTATATCCCTTTACTACTTCCGTATCTACTGTTACTGTTTCACTTGTTCCACTGCCTGTTTTGGTTCCGGTTATAACAGATACTGCATCCTGTGTCTTGCAGTTCCAGTTCATATACTGCAGCTGATCTTCTGAACGAATCTCATACTGGCAGTTGCTTGTTCCCGGCATGGCATATGTAGTTCCAGACTGCACTGCAACGCCATCCTCTACCAGATTCAGACTGGTTGGTGCACCGCTCATTTCAGCGGTTCCGTACTGCATTGCGTTGGCAAAGAACGGGTTAATCGTAAAACAGTAATCCTGACTCTGATATTTAAAGCTCCATACACCATTTATAGATTCTCGATCAACGGCTGTCATTTGCATATAACTGCGACCGGATTCAGCAGCTCCTGCAATGGAAGGTTTCGTAGTAAAGGCTACTACAGTAAATCCGTCCAGACGATTGCTTAAAGCCTTGGAAGCTTCTGTGTTTATTTCTCCCGTCTGGAAGCCCACAGGGGCTGGTTCCTGCTTCGGAATATTTCCGCCCTCATAAATGTCTTCAGCCGGCTCAGAATCATCTACGCTCTTATAATAATAACCATATCCATACTCTGTAATGATACCACCATCGTCATGCTGGACACAAAGCGTACTTCCATTGACTTCTTTCAAATCATTCGTTGAATTTTGCTCGGCTGCCTGATAACCAATATAGGAGAAATGATATCCGTCATTAGAGCCTCCCTGTTCCAGTTCCCAGTATACAACTCCAATCGCACCAAGATCTACTGCTGTTTCCCAGTTTCCGTAATGAACTGCATTTCCATTTGCATCTGTTACCACCGTTTTAAATGGATAATTACCTGTGCTGTCAGTAGCACTATGGCAGAAAGAACCAACCGAATCATTTACCACCATTTCACTGTAATTCTTCTTTATACCACTTCCACTTTCATTATCAAAGGCATATAGTTGTCCCAGATACCGGAAAGTTCCTCCACTGAGATAACTGCAGTCAGAAGAAATGCTTCCGCCTCTTGGACAGAATCCGTAAGAGGTTGTATTGGCTCCGGATGCAGTTAATGCAACCGCACAGTAATCTCCGTTCAAAGCTCCCGCATTTCTGGATGTAAAACCACTGATCACGGTTTTTCCGCCTTTTGCATCTTCTATCATGATATGCCCAATTGCATAACTGTTTCGTATTCTTCCCCCAGAAGCGTTTTCTCCTGCAAAGCCTGCAAGATATGCATTTCCATAAAGAATTTCTGCATTGATCTGCGGTGTATCAGCTTCACAGTTCGCAATAATTCCACTGTTGCTTCCAGTCAGACCGCCAAAATAGAAGGTTCCATTACTTCGCACAAACACTTTCTTTGCAGTACTTGCATTCATGGCATAGCCACTGACTGCACAATTCTGGATGCTTCCACTGTTAATTCCAACCAGTGCCCCCATATAAACAGTCTTGCCTACACTGATTGTTCCCTGATATTCCAGATACGGATTGGAATCACTTTCTGAGTAATCTGATACCAGAAAAACATTCTGCACCTTTTTATTATTCTGTGCAATAAATCCTACAGCTGTTGCTCCTGTAGAAAAACTGATTCCACGAATTTCGTGACAGCCACCGTCATATACAGAATTAAACGGGACAACAGTTGTTCCGCTTACGCCCACAGGCTCCTGAACTGTTACAGTTTCATTCTCATTAAATCCGGCATATGCCCAGTAATAGTTGTTATAATCAATGTCAACTTCCTGAGTAAGGGCACTGTTTTTCAATACATCTGCATAATCCGGATAGTAAAGGCTCAAATGATACAGCTGTCTTGCCGTACGAACGTATATTTTGTCAGGAATTTGCGGTGCCTCAAGAGCATTAATCGCAGTTTTGGCAAAATGCGGATTATAATAATATATGCCTTCTGTTGCAGCACTACTGTCATTCTCTTCTGTTCCAGCATTTCCAACGGCATCTTTTCCCTGAATCACCAGTTTCTGATAATATGTATCCGGTATTGCTGCTGCATTTACTACATCAGAAGTACCACTTGACGGCAGCGGATAAATAACATATGTCTCAGCATCATTTACTCTTACAGTATACTTGGTTACCGGATCAGTTTCCGTTTCTTTTGTCTTTATCTGTATCGTTATTTCTGTATCAATACCTGTCTGATAAGTAATGTTAATCTCATCTTCCGGAATCTCTGCACTGTTTTGTTCATAGGCAATTCCGTATCCATCTCCTATGACTGTTTTATCATTTGACAAAGTAGAAGCAATGTTGCCACCATAGAATCCGTAAGAAATATTATCATCATTGTCCTGATATATTTCATAATAAACAAGACTTCCTGGTTCGAAAGAAGCTTCCCAGTCTCCATAATGTGCCATTCCGGTTAATGCCGGATAGGAATATCCTGTCAAGCCTTGATTTTTCAGATTGTAGGCGTTTGTAGCAAGAACGGAACTTGTAAAATTCCCTCCAAGCCTTCCAGCCATAGCTGTACGATTACTCAGCTCTGAATAACTGATTTTCTCTCCTCTCGCTTTTTTCTTTGCCTCATCTTCCTTATCAATGCTGTAATCTGTTCCTCCATTCAGAAAATATACTTTCTCAGCGTAACCTGAAGGGGCAGTTGAAAGCCGCTCTACTCCCTCTTTCTGCACAATCCAATGAACTGCTGTATAACAGCTTTGCATCGTTGCGCGTGTAGCGCTATTAACTACTGCAGCTATTCCACCACCTTTTTCTCCTGGATTTAAATAACCTGCAGCATAACAAGATTGTACACTTACACTTCCATCTGCTGTTGCCAACAATCCGCCAATTACTTTTCCTGTAATGTAAGAATCCGCATAGGAATCATTAATAGTTACATCTCCACCGGCTGCACCTATAAGACCACCAACAAATTCTGCATTTTCAGTTCCCATAACAGTTGCAGCAAAGCTCTTACTGATCGTAACCTTACCACCAGTTTTTCCGATAAGACCGCCCTGGCAGGCAGCTCCGCTGATCCAGTAGTCATTCTCCGTTTTCCCGGTAATATCCTCACTGCTTAAGAATACCTGGCAATTGGTGATTGTTGCATTACCAGCTGTCTCTCCCGCAATTGCACCGGCTATAGAACCATTTTCCACGAAGCCATTTTCCGCACCGGCTATTTTCGTTCCGGACAAGCGGACATTTTCCACAGACATTCCATTTGCCAGAGTTGCAAACAAACCAGCTTTTGCCTGTTCTTTTACTGTAAGGTGATAAATCACAGGATAACTGCTGTTTCCATCGCCGCTTGAATTATAACTTATATAACTGCTCAGATTCTCATTCGTAATTGGTTTAAATGTTTTATCTTTATAACAGCTGTACCAGGATTTGGTACCTTCTGTACTGTCATCTATATCATCTCTTTTTTCGAAATGAATATCACTTTGCTGTATAGCCTCTTTAATTTGAGATGTTACACCTGATGCATTGTCCAGATTTTGCAAATGGCGTCCATATTGGATGTACGCCTTGTTTACCGAGGCAGTATCTGTTGTATTGTAAGCAAAAAGGCTGTTAGTCGTAGCACTCGCTTCCGCTTCATCTGCAAAAGCGCCAGAGCTTTTTACTTTTACATTAATTGTCAAAGAGCTTCCAGGAGTCAGCTGTTTATCGGGAGAAGTTTTTAAAAGGTTATTTCCAGCTCCGTAGAGATTATAAAAACGTGTCGCTTCCTCTTTCAGATCATCAAGAGTCAGTGTTAATGTATAACGGATTCCTCTGACAGTACCTTCTTCATTTGCTCCGCCCGACTGTCCCTCCATATACAGATCATCTTTCTGATGTACCAGGCTGCCACTTGATGGCTTATATTTCAAAGTAAGAGAATGACCCTCTCCGTCTTTCAGAGTTATTTCGAACAGTAGATCATTGGTATCCGGATTTTTACAGCTGATTGTTGCAATCAGTTTCTCCTCATTGGTAATCGTCAAAGTGGGGGATAACGTGGACGTACTTCCACCATTAATCATGTCTCCTCCATAGTAGCCTACTTCAGCCCCATCTTTCAGACGATTTTTCTTTGTTCGAAGATTATTTTTATAAATTGTATCATAATTGTTTCTTGTTTCACTATAAAATACAGCGTATACGCTGGCACTGTCCGGATTGTACTCAACGACCCAGTAATTATTGTACAGCTCATCATCAACTGCATCCCTGGTCACCAACACACTGGCAGCATTATCTGTGTCTTCTTTCTGATCCGCTGCCACATAATACAGGAGAGACATCTTGTCGCCATCTGCATCACTGGGATTCGCAGGCACCTGTCTTGCCCTATCCTTCGAATACAGCGAACTGTTACCATTATTCTGCAGCTTCACCAGATTATTCTGCACCGCCGTATAAATCAGCTCTGCCTTATTATCCAGAGCTTTCTGGCGCAGGTTCTTCCTTATGGAAAAAATCGCAGGCACAGCAATAGCCATGAGGATAAGGAGTATTGCCACCGTGGCCAGAACCTCTGCTAATGTATATCCTTTTTTCTTTTTATTATAAAATGGGTTCATGGTTTCACCTCAATATTTTTATAATATCTTCGAAGCCTCCCGTTAATTACTGTTTGCCTGGAAACACTAACCGCTCTGCGGAATGTTCCCTGCGTTCAATATTCAGAAATGGACAGACTTCGACATATCTCATTATAAATCATGGGTTAGTCTTTCGCAACTGTTAGAATATGAAATGAGTATGCGAACTACGGCATTTTTGCCATTTATTCCGTGCGAAAAATAAGATAAACAAGTTTCTCCCTTCCTTTTCCCCTTGAAATCCCCCTGTCGAACTGGTACTATTATAGGTAAAAGATTGACGAAATAACTGCAATTTTGACTTGAAATATCGGAATTAGGAATGGGGTAGAGAGTTTTTGATGAAGTCTTTTAAAGTCAGCATCATTTTACCGGTGTATAACGTGGAAAAATACCTGAGCGCGTGCCTGGACAGCTTATTGGCACAGACACTTGAGGAAATAGAGATTGTAGCTGTCAATGATGGCAGTACAGATGGAAGCCTGCAGATTCTGCAGGCTTATCAGTCGTTAAATCCGGAGAAGCTTTTTATATTTTCCACAGAGAACCACGGCGTCAGCAGGGCACGAAATTATGGTTTTGCCCACTCCCATGGAGAATATGTCTGGTTTGTAGACAGCGATGACTTCGTAGAGCCTGACGCCTGCAGACTTCTTTATGAAAAAGCTACCGCTGACGGAAACGACCTGGTTCTTTTCCGTTACTATAATGTAGACTCTGAGACCGGAGTCCGTAAGGAATACATTGCATCCTGCCATAATCAGAACTTCCGCGTTGCAGACAAGCCTTATGAATTACCTGCGATTTCTCCATACCCATGGATCAAGTTCATTCACAGAGATCTGTTTAACGGACTTTGTTTCCCGGAAGGAATCCGGTTTGAAGATCTTCCGGTGGCCTATCTTCTGGCTGTGAAAGCCCGTTCCATCGGATACGTGGATCAGTGCTTCTATAATTACAGAAAAAATGTAGGATTCCTCAGCCGTCTCACGCCTTCCACCCTTCACATCCGGAATGCCATTATTTTTATGAAGGAAGAAATGGAGAAGCTGGGGCTGTTTGAGCAATATCAGACAGAGCTGGATTTCATTGCTGTGCGCCATTTTTTCTACCGTTTCTGGAAGCTTCTCACCAACTATGAGACTGACCAGAAAGAACTGAAGCTGCAATTGATCAATGAGCTTTTCGATTATATGGAGTCCAATATTCCAGACTGGGAGAACAATCATTATGTCCGATATTCACTTCCGCCACATATTGGGCGGCTGCTCTGTCTTTATGGTTCCAGACAGGAAATGATCTCTTTCGTAGAAGCCTGCAACGGAATGACCGTACAGCAGCAGAAAGCCTGGATAAAGGATTACAAGCTTTCTCACAAAACATCTCCCAGCTATCAGCCTGCTGAGATGATCCACCGGGAAAAAACTTCCTCCCAGTTTTATGGCTTTGCCTATACCGGAAGCCTTGCTCCTGATCCGGAGCAGATTCTTCTGGAAGCCAGCCGTGGAAAAGAAATTCCTACCTGGATATTGAAATTACTTGTGCACCTTCTAGGAAATTTCGGAGAACACCAGATCATTGTCTCCCTGACTCAGGAGAAGCATGCCTTGTTCCAGGCTCTTCTGAACCGCTATCTTTCCGACAGCACAGCTCTGTCTGAGAATATTACTCTGGTATGCCCGGACAGCGAAGAATACGGCAAGGCACTTGCACTCTCCGGCTATGTGATCACAGACGGACCTTTGCCCTACTATTTTCGGAAGGAAGAGGGGCAGTTTGTGCTGCTTTACTGCGGACACAATCTGTATCCGGAAACCGTTCTGAACACACCGGATTCCACAGCTGATACAGGGCTTTGGCAGCATACTATGTTTATGGCAGACTGCCTGTATTTTAACAATGTACAGAACCGGGATATTTACCTGCAGGAATGTATGACAGCTAATATCTGCAAAACGCCTTACATTATCGGTTCTTCCACCCACATTCCAGTGATTCCCAATGAATCACACAGGGAAAAGCTCCGCCGCAGCTTGCAGATGGATTCCATGCAGACTATTTTGTATGCGCCGCTGCTTCCAGGGTCCTATATTGCGGACACCGAGCAGACATTCCAGAATTTCATGGCAGCCCTCTACATATTTGACTGTGAACTTTCCGATCATCAGGTTTTGTATCTGCATCTGGATCATGAGAGGGAAATTGATTTTTCTGAATTTAGACATATAAAAGAAATGCCAAAAGATTTCGATGTACCGGATTTCGCTGCGGCGTGTGATATTTTTATATCGGATTATCACAATGCGCTCTCTGCAAAGTTTAGTACCGGAACACAGATTATACGGTTCCTATGCGGTACATTTTGGAATCAAGAGGATGAATTTTTCCCAGAATATCCTGCGTTTGATAATGTGCCGGAGTTAGTACGATATATTGGACAATTGGATTTGGGATCTGGGGAAACACCTGCTTCTGAAGAATCGCCACAATATCTTCTCTCAGATATTGTAGACTCTCTCCTAAACGGACGGCCATTACCCTATTATACGCCAGCAGCTTCTGATGATACGCCACCGCGCACACGCGTCCTGTTCTTTACAGGGCGGAAGCTTTCCCAGAATCTGGTTCGGGATTTTAATGCCCTGGCCGCACAGGCACCGGAAAAAGAATTCTGGCTTGCATACAATGATTTCCGCAATACAGACTCTGCCAAATATCTGGCACAGTTATCACCTGACTGTTCCAGCCTGCCATTGAAGCCGGATCCCGAGAAAGGTAAACGCTGGAAGCTGGCAAGTGTGCTCACCAGCCGAATGGGACTTTTCTCATTTTATCCATTATCCCATATTTTGGACTTGGGGAAGGAAGAATATAAGAAGTGCATGGGCGGGACAAGATTTGACGAAGTCGTAATCACTTCCACAGATAGTATAAAAACGGTTGCTACGCTTCTGGCTGCTGCGCCAAAAACGTCCTATACTTTTGACACCTTTAACCCAGAGCGCTACAGTACCTCAAGACCTTACAGACACCAGATTGCATTTCTTTGCAGAATGTTAAAGGATACAGGAAGTCTGGAATTACCTGCAGAGCTTACCGGATTGAAGCTGACGCAAAGCTCTGGCAAAAATAAAGATAAGGGAATGCTCTAGAGCGTGTTTGAAAAAGGCTTTCTGCAAGATGTACGTCACAATTTGCAGGAATATTTTTTATAACCCATTTCTTACGAAAGGATTTACCTATGAAATTAACCACTATCATCCCGGTTCACAATGCTGAGAAATACATCACAGCTACTTTGGACAGTGTATTGCAGCAGGATCTGGAAAATCCAGAGGAGCTGGAGGTGATCTGTGTGGATGACGCATCCACCGACGCTTCTGTTGCCCTCATAAAAGATTACCAGCAAAAAGACTCCCGCATCCGCCTTTTCCTCAACGAAAAGACCCGGTTTGCAGGAGCCTGCCGAAATAAGGGAATCGAAGAAGCCCATGGTGATTACCTTCACTTTCTTGATGCAGATGACCTTGTAGAAAAAGGCGCCTACCAGAAATATCTGTCCATCGCTGAACAGGCTGATGCCGACATGGTAAAGGGCTGCGCCGTCTGCTTTGACAATGAGACCGGCGAGCTTTCCGATACCCCGCTTTTTGCACTGTCTGATGTGCCCGCTGAGTGCTTCGACAAAGTTCTGAATTTCCGCCAGGCTCCCGAAGTTTTCAGCCACATCAGTGTAGTTCCATGGAATGCCATTTACAAACGGGAATTCATTTTGGAAAAGGGACTTCGCTTCAACAATTTAATCTGTGTCAACGACCGTTCCTTCTACAGTGAAGCCGTATTCACTGCCGACAGGATCTGGCTCACCCACGAGCAGATTGTCCGTTACCGTGTGAATAACAGCGCATCCCTTGTAGGAAACCGTGCCAGAAACTTCCATTGTGAATTTGATTCCTGGCAATTGATCATGAACCAATGTACCAAATACAATATTCAGGGCCGCGAGCTGGCCATCGTAATGGAGCGTGAGCTGATTGACATTTTTATCTGGTATCGCAAATACAAGAAAATTTCGGAGATTTCGGAAGAGATTATTTCGCAGACCCAGGCGTTTGCCCGGAGCCTTGACATTGCGCCTCTTGAAGCATTCCCGCCTTCTTTCAAGTGGTACTACGATTATCTCACTTTTCTTCCGGAATTTGAGATCCTTACAAAAAATTATAACAATATTACCCAATTCAAAAAACAAGCCAAACTAATCATGCCCCAGTGCACCACCCTGGCTGACTTCCGCCACCGCATTCAGGAAGTCCCCGCCGAGACCTCCCCACACTCCAACCGGCCAGGTCTATTAAAAAAAATACTCTCTCATTTTAAACCTTGAATTGCTATTTAATTGGTTGGTCGTTATCCCGTACGCGATTTCACAATGTATATTCACCGCCGCGCGTCGCAACGTTCCGGCAAGCTAATGACTAACTACGACTAAGACGCTCAGGAGAGCCTTCGCGCCTAAGTCTCCGTAAGTCATGGATCTCGCCTCCACTAAAACCGCTCCTAAAATGCGCGGCTTGCGAATATACATTGCAAAATCGCTGGTTACTGACAACTGGAAGTTAAACAGTCCCAGCCAGTACACAGCGTTCGGGCAATGGGTATTACTCCAGCGAACCATTTCAGGCGCGCCCTTAGCGTAGATGAAATCCAGCGCTTACGAAGACTTAGGAGTGACGGCTCTCCGGAACTCCTTAGTCGCAGTTAGCGATTAGTTCATCGTAGCGTTGCGCCGGTGAGTGAGTAATACCCATTGTCCGAATGCGTCCGCCTTGAACAACTTTCAACACACTAAATAACAAAGCAGGCTGTTTCCTTTTTTGTAGGAAATGTTCTCACTGTCTGCGGTGATGGTTCCCGCTCCGTCCAGCATAAGGATGCTGATAAAGGCCTCCTCCGTAACAGTTCCCTCCATTATTTTCATCATCTTTCTCTTGTATAACTCTTTCTGTCACTACGTCTATTCAACACCTTAAACAAAAGCTCTCTCACTTGTTGCTTGTAGTTTGAAGTCATTCTGCCATTAAAACTAATCCCATAGTATCTATAATGTCTTGTCAATTTCAGATTAAGCATTCCCATTAGTTTCTTTAGCGGTTGGTTAGGCCTTACCAAACAGGCATTCCACCAACTAGACTACTCGCCCTTGTCTGGGCGCACAATTTCGAAATTGTATTATATAAAAAGTTGCGATATAATAAATTTGTAATCTCGGAGGAGGTGATTTTATGACCGATTCTCCAGATAAAATCCAGTGGCATCCTGCATTTTGTGCAGCTGCTGGACTAGAATTACAAGAAAATATAGACGCTTTGGAATTAACTCCGGAGTACAACTTAAGCAAAGAGCCCATTCGGATTGACCTGCTGATCGTTAAGGATCGCAAGAAATTAGGTAAAATTAAGAATGAAATTGGGCACATTATGAGAACCTACAATGTGATAGAGTATAAAAGCCCAGAAGATGGACTCACCATCGATGACTTTTATAAAACAATTGGTTATGCATGTCTGTATAAAGGCTATGGAGAGAATGTGGATAAGATTCCAGTAAATGAACTGACGGTTTCTTTATTCCGGGAGGCATATCCCAGAGAAATGTTTCTCGCCCTGAAAAGACATGGCCATGAAATCGAGATGGTATATCCAGGGATTTATTACATAACCAACAATCTGCCTTTTCCAGTGCAGGTCATTGTAACAAAAGAACTGAAGAAAGAGACACATAGCAGCTTACGGATATTATCGAACAACGCAGAAAGAGAAGATGTTGAACGCTTTCTGGAAATGTCAGTGAGGATAAAAACTCCCTGGGGCAGAAATAATGTGGACTCCGTACTGCAGGCAAGTGCACGAGCTAACTTCGAATTATATGAGAATTTAAGGAGGGAATCTGCTGTGAGTAGTGTGTTTAGAGAACTGTTTAGAGATGAAGTGGAAGAAATGGAAGAAAGTGGCTTTCGGGCGGGACAGGCTCAGATTATTATTAAAATGTACAAAAATGGTTTCACCCCTGAGCAGATAGCTGCTGCAACTGATAAAACACTGGAGGATGTGAATAGTATTCTTTCCTCAAAAGATGAACAGTAACATTCATAAAAATAATATACCTTTAGAGAAAAGTCCCGGCGAAATTCATATTTCGCGCGGGACTTTAAAACAAATTTCGTATCTCACTAACCTTGATTATTCGCCCTGCTCACCGACTTCTTCCTGTGCTTCTTCGCCTCATAAAGCTGCTGGTCTGCAAGGGAGATCACCTGCTGGATGTCTGTTGAAATATTTGGACGGAACTCGGCAATTCCAAGGGAAATCTCCACCAGAAAAGGCTTGCCGGATTTTTCATTAAACAGCTTACATGCCATCTTCACACGCTCCCAGAACTTCTCCCCGAAATCGGCTTCCTCACATTCCAGCATGATAATATACTCATCACCGCCCACACGGCCCAGAATATCATTGCTGCGCAGACATCCCTTTAATATTTCAGCAACACTTCTAAGGGCAAAGTTCCCTGCCGGATGCCCCCAGGTGTCATTAATCTCTTTTAAGTGATCCAGATCACCGTAGATCATATATGCCCTCTGGCCATTCCCAGCCTGGCAAACCCGCTTGGTGTGTTCCATAAACCCGCGCAGATTCAAAAGTCCGGTCAGCTCATCATACTCGGAAATAATGCCAAGAACGCGGTTTTTCTCCTTAATCTCTTCCATATCCCTGGACATCTCCAGCCGTCTGGCCGCCTCTGCCTTGCTGATTTCCAGATAATGCAGGGACAGACCAATCTGCAGGCTGATCACATAGAAGAACGGGAAATCCTCCTGGTCAATGTCACAGGCCAGAAGTCCATACTGCTTCTCCCCGGAAAAGAGAAGAAAGACCATAAACTGGTGGCGCTCTTCATCCTCCATCAGATCACAGATTCCGTTTTCCTTCATGACCAGAGGTCTTTCGTAAGCCGCCTTGGTAATGATCCTGCCATTCTCATAGCTGGCAGCAAGATGAAGGTTATAAGGGCAGGTCCACTTCCGTTTGCCATCGTAAACAATCGGTTCATCCAGAAGAAAAAGATGAGTACATCTTGTATGAAGCTCCCGCATTTTCTCCATAATTTCCTTCAGAAAAGCCTGCTCGTCATCCATGCAGTCGTTTAAATCCCGGGCAAGAACCGGAATAAACCAGGATTTCCTCTGAAAACTGATCAGCTCCAGCTTCATTCCGGTAATGGTCTTATTCAACCTGTGCACCTGGGCGCCAAGTCCCACGGGTGTCTCTTTCTTCGAAACATCCTCTGACACACAGCCGCAGGACTCTCTTTTTACAAGAGAAACCGGCACGCGTCTGGATACCGCTTCTTTTCCGGGATCTTTTCCATCCAGGCGGTTCACTAGATCGTAGACTGCCATTTTACCCATAAGTTCTCCGTCCTGCTGAACTGTAGTAAGGGGCGGTTCCATCCCGGATGCACGCTCGCAGTCATCAAATCCGGTAATCATAATATCCTTGCCAACCACAAGCCCACGCTTCTCGCAGACACGATAGCCGGCAAAAGCCATCTCATCATTGGCAAATACAACGGCCTGGGCATCCGGGTTGCTATCCAGAAGGCGTTCCACCTGTTTGTCCACAAACTCTGAATAATCCCCCTGGGCAATCATTCCAGGGGTTACAGGAAGCCCGTATTTCTTCATGGTTTCCAGATAAGCTTCCTTACGCTCAATGGCATCTGTGTTATGCTCCGGTCCTGCCACGAACAGGATTCTGGACAGATGATGCTCTTCCACCAGATGGGAAATGACCATCGCGATACCATCTTTGTTATCGCAGATCAGGGAGTGACAATTGGACACATCCACGACTTCTGTAAGAAAAACCGTGGTGATTCCATTATATTTCTGGGCAAATTTGTTGGGATCATCCTCCCGTAGCTGGATTCCCAGTGTTCCATAATTAATGATCAGACCATCCAGTCCGCCGATCAGGCTGTAGTCATGTATAGTATTAAATTGATAGTCATAGGAATTTTTCTGTTTGCTGCCCAGGACATCTTCGAAAAAGTCCTTAGTCCGGGTTCCCAGAAAAAAACAGACATTTACATCCAGCTCTGCCGCCGCCTCAGAAATCCCCTTGATATGCTCTTTGGGAAAATAGGTATGCACTCCTCCGATGAGGACTCCAAGATTATACCTCTTTTTTTCTTCCATCTTCACACCTCTTGCTGCAAAACTTTGATATTTTTTCTTTCTCCTTCATATCGCACTTCATCTGTTCTTACGCTCTTTTTTATCCAAAATCAGCTTTTGGCTTTCGTCTATTATAACAATGTTTCCTATAGCATGTAAAGTCGCTTTTGTGGACTTTCGCTAAATATGTGAATATTTGAGCCCTTCATTGCAGTGCAGATTTTTTTCTGGTATACTTTAGGCATCAAGCGCACATCTGCAAATTAAAGCAGTAAAGAATTGGACTTTATCGGTTATAGAGACAGCTTGCAGGAATGATTTTCCAAACACACTCTGGCGCCTGATAGGAAGGATAAAAAAATGGCAATTAACCCCATGAAATTACTTGAACTTAAGAACCTGTGGAGCGCTTTTACAAGGCGTCACCCGAAATTCCCACAATTTATTTCAGCCGTGCAGCAGGCCGGCATTTCCGAGGGAACCGTGATCGAGGTTCAGATCACCACACCAGATGGCAGAACTTTCACTTCCAACCTGAAAGTACAGCCGGAAGACATTGAAGCTGTGAAAAGTCTACAGAATTACCAGTAAATATTTAGCTAAATTTCATCTAGATTTTACAATGTTTTTGCACAAAAAAATTGTATTTTTATCAAAAATATTGTATAATATAGCTTAAAGCATTCCTGTTTACGGATGCATTTCTGTGAACAGCAACCTTAAAGAAATGAAAGTGAGGGTTCACCATGAAACAGAACAGTATGTTAGCAATGATTCTGGCAGGCGGCCGTGGCAGCCGTCTTCACGATCTTACCAACAAAGTGGCTAAACCGGCAGTTTCCTACGGCGGTAAATACCGTATCATTGATTTCCCCCTCAGTAACTGTGCCAACAGTGGCATCGACGTAGTAGGCGTACTGACACAATATGAGTCAGTTGAGCTGAACAGTTATGTTGCAGCTGGCGGACGCTGGGGACTGGATTCCAAGGACAGCGGTGTATATGTACTTCCGCCTCGTGAGAAAGCAGACACCGGACTCGACGTATATCGCGGAACAGCCGACGCGATTTCCCAGAACATTGATTTTATAGATCAGTATGATCCGGAATACCTTCTGGTACTTTCCGGTGACCACATTTATAAAATGAATTATGACAAGATGCTTGCCTTCCATAAAGAGAGACAGGCAGATGCTACTATCGCCGTTATCGAGGTTCCTCTTAAGGAAGCCAGCCGTTTCGGTATTATGAACACTGACGGCGAGACAGACCGTATCACCGAGTTTGTTGAGAAGCCGCCGGTACCTGAGAGCAATCTTGCCTCTATGGGTATCTATATTTTTAACTGGAAGCTTCTTCGTAAGCTGCTTCTTGCAGATATGAAGAACCCGGATTCCAACCATGACTTTGGCAAGGACATCATCCCTACTCTTCTTGGCGATGAGAAACGTCTTTTCGCTTACCGCTTCAAGGGCTACTGGAAGGATGTTGGAACCATAGATTCTCTCTGGGAGGCAAATATGGATCTTCTCAGCCCGGATAATGAGCTGGATTTAAGCGACCTTACCTGGAAGATTTACACCGAAGATGTAACCGCACTTCCGCAGTATATTGGCACAGAGGCCAGAATCCAGAATGCTTACATAACCCAGGGCTGTGTAATTGAAGGCGAGGTCACCAATTCCGTAATCTTTACCGGTGCTAAGGTAAGACCAGGTGCAAAGGTAATTGACAGCGTACTTATGCCAGGTGCTATTGTGGAAGATGGTGCTGCCGTAATACGTGCCCTTGTTGCCAATGGCGTAAACATCGGCAAGGGTGCTCTTGTAGGAAGTGCTGACAGTGAGCACATCGAGCTGATCGCGAAACGAGTAAAGGGGGCCGAATAATATGTATAAAGCATTTGGAATTGTAAACTCATCATCCAGAAACATCCGTGTAGAGGGACTTGAGGACTACCGTCCAATCGGAGCTTTCTCATTCCTGGGCAGATACCGTATGGTCGACTTCCCGATTTCCAACCTGAGCAACAGCGGCATTGACCGCATCCAGATCTACGTGAAAGAGAAACCACGGACTCTGGTTTCCCATATCGGCACCGGACGTCATTATAACATTAACTCAAAGAGCGGACGGCTGCAGATTCTTTTCACTGACAGCGACCAGAGAAACAATATCTATAACACCGATATTGCTTCCTATTACGAAAATATGGAATGCATCGAAGAAATGCATCATCCGTATGTGGTAATCACACCAGATTACATGGTTTATACTGCTGATTTTTCCAAGCTGATCGAACAGCATATCCAGTCTGAGGCTGACATTACCCTGCTTTATCACGCAGTAGACAATGCGAAGGATGCTTATCTGAACTGTAATATCCTGAATCTGAATAAGCAAAAGGGTGTGCTCTCCATTGAGCCAAACCACGGAAATGCCAAAAACCGCAATATTTTCATGGACACCTACATTATGAAGAAGGATCTGTTTATCGAGCTGATCCGCAAGGCAAAGGCAATTTCTTCAGCCTTTACTCTTGCAGACATTATCAATGAGCTGCATAATGAGCTGGATGTAAGAGGAGTTTCCCACCGCGGCTTCTTCGCTTCCATCACAGATTTCCAGAGCTATTACGATGCCAATATGGATCTGATCGATATCAAGGCTGCACAGACACTTTTCGATCCGGAATGGCCAATTTATACCCGTACCAATGATTCCTGTCCGACTCACTATTATAAAACCGCCCAGATTCGCAACTCTGTCGTTTCCAACGGCTGTCAGGTGGAGGGAACCATTGAGAATTCCATTCTCGGTCGTGGCTGCATTATTCACAAGGATGCCGTGATCAAAAACAGTGTGATTCTTTCCGGTGCTGAAATCGGTGAGGGCATACATGTAGAGAATCAGGTAGTAGACAAGATGGTCAAAATCCTTCATGTGAAGGAGGTTGTCTCAGATCCGGCACTTCCTGGATACATTAAGAGAAGAGATATTCTGTAAATATTGCATTCCTGAACCTGTTTGGAAAATCAAACGCACTTAGGAAATAACAAAAGTCCCGAGCGGTTTTGCCCGCCGGGACTTTCTTTTTATATTCTTACCTGCTCCAGCATTTCCTCCACCCTGCCCGGTATACTGATACCGGCAGTAACAAGCTTCAGCTGCACTCCAGGCAGCTCCGGAAATCTCAGAGCCTCTACTCTTCTGCACATTTCCTTCTGGATTTCGGAAAGCTCCTCTTCCGTAACCTTAAAAAATACTGTCACAAAATCATCTCCGGAATATCTGAGCACATCGCCTTTGCCAGCCGCAGCATCCCGAAGCACACCAGCCACCTGGCGAAGCACATCATCTCCAGCCTGATGTCCGAAATTCTCGTTAATTCTTTTAAAGTTCTTAATATCTGCAAACATAAGAGCTGCTGCATTGTCCATCTTGCTCAGCTTCTCCACATAATAGCGTTTATTATAAACTCCGGTTACCGGGTCTATATAAACCTTCTCCTTATGAATCCTTACAGATGACAAGATCTCATCTTTGGAATACCCATCAGGCATAAAATCACCATCTATCCTGGAAGCCATCTCCAGACAGCAGGGTTTCCCGTCAATCTCTACATACATGGATACCACCTGATATGGATCATCCCCTGCAACCTCAAGCTTTGTCATGCGCTTCCTGGTCTGCATGCTGAGTCTGGAAATACAGTTGCTGCATTTTTCCAGACAATTCCATATGTCTGAGCAGGCAGTTTCACTCTCCCACATTTTTCCGTCTTTTTCTATATGAATAACCTTATTCGTTATAGGATCTACATATCGAACCAGATCATAGGAGATCTGCAGGTACTGAAGCAAAAGCCATGCTTCCGTTCCATCTGTAGAGAAGCCGCATTTCTTAAATCGGTCATAAAAACTGGAAAATTCTGCGCTGCGGTCTTTTTCCAGGACTTTCAAACCTTCCTCCCGGACGTTTTCCATAACCATATAGTCATCCGTAATATCTGTCAGCTTTCCAACAACGCCTGTATAGCCTTTTTCAGCACCATCAGTCCAGATTACCCTGCATTTGCACCGGTAGTGGCAGGGATTCTTTCCATCTGTGAGAAAAAGATTGCTTGTCACGTCCGGCGTTTCCCGGGTGGCCTGGGTAATCTTCCGGATAAGCCGTTTCAGGGATTGCTCCTCCACAAGGTCTTTCAGCACACCGCTCTGCAACGGGGAAAATGAAGGTTCTGTAATCCCGCTTCGTTTACAGCCAGCCTGGTTAAAGGTGAGTAGCGGCGGTGAAATGGTATAAGTAAAAACAATATTTCTGCTGCCCTCTGCCAGAAAATTATAGCGCATTCTCTCAAATTCCAGCTGCTGCACAATTTTCTCTGAGGAATCCATCTCAAAATCGTGAAATCTGCTGGCAATATCAGAAAGGTCTGTCTGTTCATACCTTTCCTTGGATTTATAGCCCATTTTTTTCTTTAGGGAAGAAGAAATATCCAGAAGGCACTCCAACATCAACGGATTAAATGCACCACACTGTCCTGCCAGTATCATCTCGATGGCTTTCTCATGAGAATAAGCATCTTTATAGCATCTCTCACTGGTCAATGCGTCATATACGTCAGCTAGCGCCACAACCTGTGCTGAAACAGGGATTTCTTCCCCTTTTAATCCATCCGGGTATCCGCCCCCATCGTAGCGTTCATGATGCCAGCGGCAGATCTCGTATGCAGTCTTGACAAGAGGCTCCTCCTTCTGGTCAAGTGGCAGTTCTGACAGCATATTGGCTCCTGCCATGGAATGTCCCTTTATTACTGCAAATTCTTCGGCTGTAAGTCTGCCTGGCTTATTCAGGATTTCATCCGGAATACTGATCTTGCCAATGTCATGAAGCGCAGAGGCTGTGGTAATCATCCGGATCTGCTCCTTGCTCAGGGCATATCTGTTATTTTCCTTCTGAACCAGCTGGCGAAGCAGCATTTCTGTAATTGTCTGAATGTGCAGCACATGAAGTCCGCTCTCCCCATTGCGGAATTCCACTATATGAGAGAGGATATTGATCATCAGCTTGCTGCTTTTTTCTCTCTCGTAAATCTGATTAGAAACAATACTGGTCATTCGGCGCTGCTTAGCTCCCAGAAGTATGGCATTGGCCGAACGGCGTAATACCATATTTGCATCAAAGGGCTTTTCGATAAAATCAGTAGCGCCCAGATCATACCCACGTTTTATGTAAATAGGTGAATTTTCTGACGAAATAATCACAACTGGAATAGAATCAATCCAGTGTTCTTTATTCATATAAGAAAGAACCTCGAAACCATCCATGTGGGGCATAACAATATCCAGAAGAAGCAGGGAAATCTCCTCGGCATGCCTCTGAAGGCAGTCAACTGCCTGCACACCGTCGTTCGCCTGTATGATATCATATTCCTCTTCCAGAATTGCAGCTAAAAGTTCGCGGTTCATTTCTGAATCATCCGCTATAAGAATCTTTTGTTTAGTTATAACTTCACTCATTTTATAATTTCCCTCGCTGGTGCAGGTACCCCCCCCCACGCCAGTTTCCGTTTTACTGTTAAGCTGACAGCTTTTATAATATGGGTGCTATCATGTCCTGATATTTCTGTCGTTTCATGTGAATTTTTCTTCGGTCTGAAATTCTTAATTTGTTTTGGAAATTTCAACAGAACTGTCAAGATTTAATTATCGCAGTGCAGGTATCAGAAAGCTATCGTTCGCGGACTGGTCAATAGCTGCCTAAGTTCTTTCCGATCCTAACTTTACCTATATGAGTTTAACAGTCCGCCGCATTAATGTCAACCATCTATAATTTTTTTGTCCAGAGGATTTACACAGCTTTGAAATACCGTTACAATAGTTGTATTTGAAATATACTGATTACTGTTACCAGGAGGTTTTTTATGGAGATTACAAGACCTGATTATTATAAAGAGTTTTCCTGTATTGCAGGTGCCTGTCCCGACACCTGCTGTGCCGGCTGGCAGATCGTCATTGATGACAAAAGCCTGAAAAAATATAAGCGTGTGAAGGGTACTTTCCGAAATCGCCTTCATAATGATATTGACTGGAAGGAGAAGGTTTTCCGTCAGTATGATAAGCGGTGTGCATTTTTAAATGAGGACAGCCTTTGCGACATCTACAGCGAGGTTGGAAAACGAATGCTTTGCGACACCTGTCGGAAATATCCGCGGCACATCGAAGAATTTGAAGGTCTGCGGGAATATTCCCTGTCTCTTTCCTGTCCGGAGGCAGCCAGGATTCTGCTTGGCAGAAGGGAAAAGGTAACCTTCCAGACAGCGGAGGTTCCCTCCCCGGAAGAAACTTATGATGATTTTGACTATATGCTTTTCACTGCCCTTGAAGATACCAGGGAATACTTTCTTGAGGTGCTGCAGAACCGGCAGATTCCCATGCGGCTTCGTATGTGGAAGATACTGGCTGCAGCCAGTGATTTCCAGCGCTGCGTAGACCGGAATCAGCTTTTCAAATGGGAAGAGATCCGGGAGCGCCATAAAGCCTCCGGATATGGCGAAGCCTTTACCTCCAAGGTGCAGAAGCACATGAATACAAAGGATGCGCCAGATGAACTTCTGAAGGCCATGTGGAAGGCGGTTATTCCCAAAATGGAGGTTCTCAGACCGGGCTGGCAGGAATTTCTGAAGAAAAATTTACAGTCGCTTTATGGCAGCGCAGAGTCTTCCGGTGTCTTCCCCGATTCCGTTTACTCTCAGAACCGTGCCGATTTCGAAAAGGCTTACCCGGACTGGAATATTCAGGAAGAGCAGCTGCTTGTGTATTGGATTTACACATATTTCTGCGGTGCTGTTTACGACGGCGAAGTTTTCGCCAAGGTAAAAATGGCTGTGGTCTGCACCCTGCTGATTCATGAGCTAGATATGGGAGCTTACCTGAAAAACGGACGGGTGTTCTGTCTGGAAGACCAGATAGATATTTGTTACCGCTTCTCCAGAGAGCTGGAGCATTCAGATCTGAACCTGAATGCGTTTGAAGATTTACTTGCTGCTGATAAGCTGTTTGCTCTGGAAAACATGCTGAAAATCTGTTAAAACGAAATTTACGAAAATAAGGCTGCACTTCATCATATGTGCTATAATACAGCTAAAATTTTCGTTTGCAACTACAAAGGAGGAATCCTGCCATGTCATTACCAGTTACTATCCGCCCAGCAGCCCCAGAGGATGCAGAGGCGCTCCTTTCCATTTATGCACCTTATGTAAAGCACACTGCAATTACCTTCGAATATGAAGTTCCCTCTGTAGAAGAATTCCGGAAGCGGATTGCACACACACTACAGCATTATCCTTATCTTGTAGCCGAACGGGAAATAAACAGCTCCGCACCAGGCAGCAAGGATGAAGGGAACTGCAGTGCATGTACCGAAATCGCAGGCTACGCCTACGCAGGACCGCTCCACGCCCGGGCTGCCTATGCCTGGTCTGTAGAAACTTCCATCTATGTAAGAGAATCCGAAAGGAAGTCCGGAATCGGCAAGGCGCTTTACGCTTCTCTGGAAAAAGCGCTTGCTGCCCAGAATATGACCAACCTGAATGCCTGCATCGCCAGTCCTGTAGTGGAGGACGAATATCTGAATCATAACAGCATTCAGTTTCATCAGCATCTGGGGTATTCCATGGTAGGGGAATTCCACAAATGTGCTTACAAGTTCGGGCGTTGGTACAATATGGTCTGGATGGAGAAGATCATCGCAGATCACCCTGACAGACAGCCCGATGTGATTCCCTTTGCACAGATTCCTCCTGAAACTTACTGCTGATTTTAAATGCTCAACAGATTGAAAAATACTTCAATGTTCTATGCAGACTGTTTCCCCCCTCTTAAATAACAGCTTATTAAAACACCCGGGAGCAAATACTCCCGGGCTTTTTACTGTCTTTCATATTCTATTTATATCTTACTCTATCGCAGTCAGAATCTCTCCCACTGCTCCCACAATTCCTTCTTCCGGATGCATTGCGGTAAGCTGGGTGAGTTTGGCGGCATTGGAAATTTTCTTGTCCAGAATTTCCATGATGGCTGTTTTCTCCATGTATGAGATTTCAGCCTGGTTGAGAAGAGTGAATACCTGGGTTTTCACATCATTCTCACGAAGCTCCGGAGCTCCCAGAGTAATGATAATTTCAGAGGTTGCAGAGGTTTCCGGAACACTTATCTTCAGGCAGCCAAGTGCTTCATCGTACTCTTTAAAAGCTTCTACCTCTGTACCTTCCACCTCTACGGTAACCTCGGTGTCCTTCACACCCCAGAACTCTACAGTCCAGGTTCTCTTCTGCGGGATCAGTTCCAGCCTGCCTGCTGCCTTTTGGATGACGAAGCGGCCAGTACTCCACTTCAGATCCATGTCTGTGAGAACGCACTCGTCTTTCAGGTAAGCGTTGGACTCGTTGTCGTCTTCGTAAAGCTGGAAGCTGCCGTCTGCACCGCCGTATACACGGATGGTCATAGTTTCTGGATTTCTGGCTGCTTCCTGTCCAAAGATTTCCTCAGTCATCGGCACAATGGCACCTGCTTTTGCCAGAACCGGTATGGAATGAAGGTCACGGTACATATCCATCTCTCTGTCGCCGGAATATACCAGACCTGTGAAGAAATCAATGTAAGTACCCTCTGGCAGCCATACATGAGTCCTGGCTCTTCCAACGCCCTGGACAGATTTCTCCGTAACAGGTGCTACAATAAATGCGGTTCCATACTCATATTCATTCTTCACTGTGTAAGCCACCTGCTCTGCCGGATATGTGTAGTACATTGGCAGGATCAGAGGCGTGTTCTCTTTATATGCTCTGTGGTTCATGGTATACAGATACGGAAGCATCTGGTGACGGAGTCTTAAGAACTCCTTCATGACCTCACCGATCTCCATAGGGAACTGCCACGGTTCTTTTCCCATAAACTCATTCTTGCTGCTGTGCAGACGGTTAATTGGGGAAAATACGCCAAGCTGTACCCAGCGAAGTGCCAACTCATTGTCACGATAGCCAAACATATGTCCGCCGATATCGTGACTCCACCAGCCATATCCAATATTGGAAGCTGTGCTGGTAAAATAAGGCTGGAAATTCAGGGACTCCCAGGTTACGATACTATCACCGGAGAAGCCTACTGGATATCTGTGTGAACCAGGTCCTGCATATCTGGAAAAAGTAAGCGGACGTTTTCCATCGCGGGCATTGTCCAGGTAATGATAGTGGTTCAGCATCCACAAAGGATCCAGCCCGGGGACCTTCGTGATATTGCCCTGCTGCCAGTCGATCCACCAGAAATCAACGCCTTTATTTTCTTCTGGATGAAGCACACATTTGAAATATGCTTCCAGGAATTTGCGGCTTGTGATGTCAAAATCGATGGGGGCTTCGTGTTCGGTATCTACATCTCCCAGCTCCTTCGCCATAGCCGGATATGCTTCCTCGAAGGCGCGGATTCCACCAGCCGGATGAAGGTTTACAGAGATTTTCATTCCATGATCATGAAGCCAGTTCATAAAACGCTCCGGATCCGGATAGTACTTTTTGTTCCAGGTATATCCGGTCCAGCCGCTGCCATATTTTGGATCCACTTCCTCTACCAGATGCCAGTCCATGTCCAGAACACCAACAGAAAATGGGATTTTCTCTTTCTCAAAGCGGGTTACAAGTGCCTTGTAGCTGTCTTCTGTGTAAGCGTAATAACGGCTCCACCAGTTTCCAAGGGCATATCTTGGAAGCATAGGTGTTTTGCCGGTGAGACGGTAGAAATCATTCAAAGCCTCTTTGTAATCATTTCCATAGGCGAAAACATAAATGTCCACCCCATCTCCTGTGCGCACCTGAGTCCAGCCGTTTTCATCTAGAACCAGAGAATGGCTGTCATCAATCTGAGAACAGCCGCTTCTGGACATAATTCCCTCCTGAAGCTGGCATTCCCCATCTACCCCATCCAAGGTTCTTGCGGTTCCGCCAAGATTGTCGCCTTTTTCCCCATAATACCATACTGCACCAAAGGCGTTCTGACCGCCTACTGCGTTTAAGTTCAGACTGTTTTTGGTAAAAGGTCCGCCGGCATAAGTAACATGCATTCTGTCGGTAAAAAGCTCGAAGCCTTCCCCCTTCTTTTCCACACGGAAGTCTACCGGATTAAATTTACGGTTCCATACAACCTGGGTAGGACGGTCTTCGAATTTACCGTCTTCCCTGTATTCCATTCGGATCAGGCAGGAAGTCAGCAGGGTAAAACGATATTTGTCACCCTGGATGGTGTTCTCCGGTCTGCCAACTGGTTCCATCGTCCACAGATTATTCTCAAACATATGTGTATCCTCTCAAATATACAAATTGCTTAGTCAGTCCGCCGCTCAGAATACAGCTCTACAAAAAACAGCCAACAACAGCTTTTCAGTTCAGATATCAGGCGACGAATTGACAGCATTTTAACAATTTTAAGTATTTTTAGATGATTAAATTCATTATAGAATCTGTATTTCCATTTCGTGACGTTTTACTGCTTTTTCAGCCAGTAGAATCCATAAGCCGGGATATTCACACCCGCAGCTTCCATCACCTTGCCGGTGATCAGATCTTTATACAGGCCATCGCGCTCATTGATCCATGCAGTTTTGTCAAACTCACTGAAATTAAACAGACCGTAGATCTTATCTCCGTCATAATAGCGTCCGATACAAAGGACACTGTTATCCCAGGTTTCAACCGTCCAGGTGTCCGCATTTGTCATAAATACTTTCTCGGACTTACGGATCTTCTCCAGCTTATTCAGCTGTCTGAATAACTGGCCTTCCACAGTTCTCGGATTATCGCACTGCGCAGCGCGGTCCCAGTGCATAACGCCTCTGTGGATGTAACGGGAATCCGGAGCCTTGTCAGGGTCATTTTTGTAAGAATAATCGTTTACCTGTCCGATCTCATCTCCACTGTAAAGAACCGGGATTCCGGACTGCATAAACATGTAAGCGTGAAGCATTACATCCATCTGAATGGCTTTCTTCATCGCTGCTTTATCCTTCTCGAAGCCAGCTTTCTCAATACCGCACATGGAAGCTGTAGTGCCGCAGAATCTTGCATCACCGGTAACCGGATCTTCGTTGTAAAGCACGCCGCGGCTGTTGCTGTCTCCTGCAAAGCCCTGGAAATAATCGTTCAGGTATTTCTTATGTGCACGCTCCTCAATACCCTCCTGCTGAAGAGTTGCATAATCCAGTCCCCAGCCGATATCATCATGGCAGCGCAGGTAGTTCAGGAATACATAATCCTTCGGCAGACTGTTCACAATGTCCAGCTGTTTTTTCAGAAGACGGACATCTCTGGTAGCAACGGTGTGCCAGGTGGTTGCCATTGTGGTTACATTGTAAAGCATGTGGCATTCTGGTTTCTCGACCGTTCCGAAGTAAGGCACAACCTTCTCCGGCTCCATAACAACCTCGCCCAGAAGAAGGATTCCCGGGCAGACGATTTCACCGATCAGCCGCATCATACGCACAATGGTATGCACCTGCGGCAGATTACGGCAGGAGGTATTCAGCTCCTTCCAGATGTACGGAACTGCATCAATACGGATAATATCGATTCCCTTATTTGCCAGGAAAAGGAAGTTATACATCATCTCGTTAAATACCCGCGGGTTTTTGTAATTCAGATCCCACTGGTATGGATAGAAGGTCGTCATAACATAATGGCCGATTTCCGGAAGCCAGGTAAAATTGCCTGGCGCTGTGGTTGGAAATACCTGCGGTACGGTTTTCTCATAAAGAGAAGGAATGTACGGATTGTCGAAAAAGAAGTATCTGCTCATGTACTCCCCGTCACCCTGGCGGGCTTTTTTTGCCCATTCATGGTCCTCGGAAGTATGGTTCATGACAAAATCCATACACACGCTGATTCCCTTCTTATGGCAGGCTCCAGTCAGCTCCTTCAGGTCATCCATGGTGCCAAGATTTTCCTGCACCTTGCGGAAATCAGCTACTGCATAGCCGCCATCGGATCGTCCTTTCGGTGTCTCCAGAAATGGCATAAGGTGAATATAGTTCACATTATTTTTTTCCAGATAATCCAGCTTGCCTTCCACGCCTTTCATATTTCCGGCGAAATTGTCAATATAAAACATCATACCCAGCATGTCATTTTTCTTGTACCATTCCGGGTCTGCCTCTCTCTTCTCATCAAGTGCTTTCAGCGCATCCTCACGCTGCTGGTAGAAGGACTTCATCTGGTCACATAATTCTGCAAACATGGAGTCATTTCCATAAAGCTCCATGTAAAGCCATCGCAGTTCATCCACCTTTTTTTCAAATCTGATCTCATACAGGCTCTTTGTGTCTGCTGCCACACTTTTCTTTCTGCCTCTCTGATTTGCCATGGTCAACCTCCTGAATTACAGATTCTCTCCGTTTGTTTCGATAATATTTTTGTAGAAATATGCGGAATCCTTCCAGGTCCGCTTCTGTGTATTGTAGTCTGTGTAAACAAGTCCGAATCTCTGGGAATATCCGTATGCCCACTCGAAATTGTCCATTACAGACCATGCGAAATATCCTGCCAGATCCACACCGTCCTCAGCTGCACGCTTGTAAGCGCCAAGATAACGAGCCATAAAATCTACGCGGGCCTGGTCGTGAACCTTTCCGTCCACACCTACCCAGTCATGGGAAGCCATGCCATTTTCTGTGATCATAAACGGCTTCTTATAACGCTCCTGCATAAATTTTGGCGCCCAGTACAGAACCTCCGGAGTTACCGGCCAGCCAATTGCAGTCTGTGGGAATCCATCGTAACGTGCTACGCGGACTGCTTTTCCATCCTTACCGGCACGAACGGTTACGGCATTGTAAATGTTCTGTCCGTAAAAATCAAGTGGCTGTGAAATCAGCTTCATATCGGCATCTGTTACTTTCGGGAAAAACTGTCCGAATTCTTTCAGAATATCCTCCGGATACTGTCCCAGATAAACCGGGTCACAGCAAAGAGCAACGTCCCAGCTGCAGGCTCCGATGGAGTTCTCCGGGAGACTGAAGTTTGCTTTTCTTGCGGCTTCAATGTCTTCCGGCTTGTCTGTCTCCGGAACATAAAGGGCTCCACATGGTGCCATACTGATCTTTACAGGCTGTTTGCTGAACTCACGAAGCGCTTCTACTGCACGGCCATGGGCTTTCAGTACGTTGTGCCAGATACGGAAATAATCGGATGGACCAACCTTCAGGCCTGGTGCATGCTCACCGGTCTGATATCCAAGGCCAACTACGCACTGCGGCTCATTGATGGTGAAGAAATTCTTTACTCTGTCTGAGAAATGCTCTGCCACTACTTTTGCATACTCGTAAAACCAGGATGGAGAATTTGGATTCATCCAACCACCCTGTAAATGAAGGGCGTATGGAAGATCCCAGTGATATAAGGTAACAAATGGCTCAATTCCGTTGTCCAGAAGTTCATTGATCAGGTTGTCGTAGTATTCCAGACCTTTTTCATTTACTGTGCCTGTGCCTTCCGGCATGATGCGCGCCCAGGAAAGAGAAAAGCGGTATGCTTTCATGCCCATTTCTTTCATGATCTGAACGTCTTCTTTGTAGCGGTGATACTGGTCGCAGGCTGCATCGCCTGTCTGGTTCTCATAAATGTGTCCACCGTCTTTGCAGAAAATATCCCAGATGTTCAGGCCTTTTCCGTCTTCATAAGCGGCGCCTTCTACCTGGTAGGAAGCGGTTGCACCGCCCCAGATAAAATCTTTCTTAAATCCCATGGTGTAATTCCTTTCTCTATTTAGGTAATTGCGAAACTCAAATTTGAAATATGAGAGCAGTTATCCACAATAAATG
>ENA-UONS01000561-UONS01000561.1-human-gut-metagenome-genome-assembly--contig:-CS19-NODE-561-length-41632-cov-14.439498_pt1 | contig 41632 bp, 38 predicted proteins | sample MGYA00242458_ERZ724005 | MGnify/ENA metagenome assembly ERZ724005
TGGAGCTACATAAAATTTTTTTGTCATACAAAAAAGCCCTCTCAAAAGAGAGGGCTTTTGGTTACATCAGATCCCGGTCGGGAAGACAAACCGGATTACCGCCGTAAGTCGCATATCCCGGCGGACAGCAGGCACCGGATGCATAACATGTTTCGCCTCTGGCACAACATCCGCACATTGTGCTGGAGTAATGGCCGCCGTCACAGACACCGGCACAATCCAGTTTAGCAGAACCGCCGCAGACACCCGCACAGTCTTCAACAGCCGAACCGTTACAAACTCCGGCGCAATCACGCGTGCCGTTACAAATGCAGCTGCCGTTGGAACAGGTCTCGCCGCTGCCGCAGGTCACATCGGCACAGGGATCGGTTATAACCGCCGTGCAGCCGGAATAGGCATTGCCTTCATAGCCGGAATTGCAATAACAGGAACCGCCGGAACAGTAAGCGTTGGAACCGCAGGATACATCTTCACACGGGTCAGCCGGTTCGGGAGCCGGATTGCAGGAATTGCACTCGCCGCAGGAACCATAACTGCTGCAACCGTGGGCACAACTCAGGCCGGAGATGCCCTCACAGGGATCGGTCTCGATTTCGTCGCAAGGCACCGAACAATAACCGTTGCGATAATCGCCGTAACAGGGACCATAATCATTGCCGCAGGAATAGGGGAAGTGGTCGCTTTCGCAGTAAGTGCTGCAACGAGAACTGTCCGCGGAACAAACGCTTCCTTCGCAGTATTGCCAGCTTCCGCCGCAGTCATAATAACCGGGACACGGGTCGCAGTTCTCGCAGGCCGAATATTTTGCGGTTGCCCCGGAGTAACAGATTGAAGCGCCCGCAGCCGCGCCGCATTCGCAGGAGCTGTAACCGGAGCAGGGATTTTCCTTGCAGGTTATGTAAGAAGAATCGTAAGGGCATGTTCTGTCGGTTATGTACCCGCTCGGACATGAAGTTTCCGTAAAGCCGGCTTCCTTGCAGGCGCGTGGACGGTCTTCGACACATTTTGCAAAATAGGCGGAGTTATAGGGGCATTGTCCGGAAGGATAAGCGGGGAGGGAACATGAAGTGACGGAATATCCCTCGTTTCCACATTGTTGCACGGTATCGACTTTATAGCCGTCATCTCCGCCCATGGATCCGAAGCCGGCGTCGCCGCAGTCGCCGGCGCCGAGGAAACAGACGGCGGCGGTCTTAAAGGAGCGGGACATGTCAATAAAGGAAAAGGCGGGCTCCGGTTTGGGTGTGCTTATATGTGTATGTGTAGGAAAGCCGGAGGCAATGGTTAGCCTTGGAAACATAAGAGCCGTTCCCGAAAGCAAAGAGATAAGCAAAACAGATTTCTTCATAATATCACCTCGCGACAGTTAAAACCAAAGCCCGCAGTGGGCGGAGGTGAGGAAGAAGCGGGTACAAAAACCCCGTCGTTGAAAACCGGAGAAAATCCGGCTGAACAAACGCACTAAACATCCACACCTGTAAGGATAATATAACGCAAATTCCGATAAAAGTCAACTGTTCCTGAATCTTAAATTATTTTTGGCAAAAATCAGCCCCGCTGTTGCGGGGCTTTGTTCATATCAGGGTAATTTTGACCACCTTGCCGTAGGCTTTGGCCAGCTGATGCAGATGGCCGAGGTCAACCGGTTTGATGCCGACTTCCAACAGGTCGATAATATTGGCCGGAATGCCGGACAGCTTTTCGACCTGTGCCAGCGACAGGTGCGCGCTGATTCGGGTATCGCGCAGCTGGCGCGCAATGCCGTTCCTGATTTTGATGATTTCGTGATTTTTGGTTGCCATTATGTTCAACTCCTTCATGTTTTGTTATAAACAAAACCGCCCTTTCGTTTGGAAAAGGCGGGAGGAGTTCGAAACTGTAACCAGACAGCGTACTCATTCGTCCGCAAAGCGGCTTATATCGTACCATCCTCCCTTGCAGGAGGTTATTAGATTGGTTCTGGTTAAGGAGTTTCGACACTCCGCCGTCGGTCTAACCGGCTCCGTCGGCAGGAATAATTATAAAGGCTAAAAGCTATTTTGCAACGGCTTTTTTCATGGATGTCCGAGAGATTGCCGGGTCAAGCCCGACAATGACCGAAAGAGAAAAAAACACAAGGCACTTGCTCACGATATGCACGCAGGAAGCATCGCGCTTCAGCAAAGGTTCTCGCCGCAGCCAGTATTGCGGTCAAGCTGGCTACAGCTTGCGCGCTTCAGCAAAGGTTCTCGCCGCAGCCGGTGTTGCGGTTAAGCCGGCAACAGCTTGCGCGCTTCAACAAAGGTTCGTACCGCAGCCGGTAATGTGGTCAAGCTGGCTACAGCTTGGCAAACAAAATATTCGCCGCTTAAAAAATATCTGATGATTATTATAAAAAGATTTGTTACATAGAAAGAAACGGATGTATTTTTTTTCAAAGCCAAGGAGACAATCATGCCTTTCAGCATTTCGCAGTTTATCAGGGTAAACCGGGTTTATTTCATCTGGGCGGTTTTTATGCTGCTGCTTTATCTTTTCCGGAACATGTTCGGGCTGGTCTTTATCACTTTTATCATGTGTTTTATTGTCTTCAGCATAACGCGGGGCATTCGCCGGAAATATCGTTGGAGCCGCCGGGGCGTGGTTGTTGCGATTTACGTTTTGTTTCTGCTCGGCGTTGTCACGTTTTTGGCGCTGATTCCGCCGCGCATACTTTCGGAAACCATCAATTTTACCGAACAGCTGCCCAACAGTATCCAGACGCTGAAGCTGTGGGTAGATGCCAAATTCGGCGATAACGAAATCATTGCGCCGCTTCTCAGCCAGATTAAAAATGTTCTGCTGCCCGAAACCGCCGTCGTCAGCGCCTGGAACCTTGTCCGCGAAGTGTTGGAGAAAGGGCTGCATTATTTCGGCTGGTTCTTTTTGGCCATGCTGTTCAGTTTCCTGATAATGTTTGACCTGCCGCACCTGTTCAAGGGCGTGCGCCATCTGCGTTATACGCGTCTTTCCGAGGCCTATCACGAAACGGCCGACAGCATAGTCCTGTTTGCCAAGGTCGTCGGCGAGAACTTTCGCGCCCAGCTGATGATTTCGGCGATTAATACGGTGCTTACGGCCGTCTGCCTGCATATTCTCGGCATTAAGGCCGTGGCGCTGCTCTGCACGCTGGTCTTTATCTGCGGCCTGATTCCGGTTCTGGGGATGATTATTTCTTCCGTGCCGATTGTTCTCATGGCCATCAACGGCGGCGGCATGGAACTCGGGCTTTGGGCTGTAGTCATGATTATCGGTATTCATATGATTGAAACCTATGTGCTCAATCCGCGCATTGTTTCTTCGGTTATGCATATCAACCCGGTTATGACGCTGATTATTCTTTATATTGCGCATAGCCTGATAGGCATGTGGGGTATGCTTCTCGGCGTGCCGGTTGCCGTCTATGTTTACCGCAAGATAAGCAAGCCGGCGGCTGTCTGAGAAATGGGAAAAACGCGCCGTTTCGGCGCGTTTTTTTTGAAAAGAACTATTTATAAAGCTCTTCGGTAACTTTCTTGGCGGTTTCCAGATAATGCGCCGAGGTTTCCGGCGTGCCGTGATAGGCCAGCGAAAAGTTGTTGACCAGAAAGCCGTAAGGGTTGAGAATGCCGTCTTCGCGCTTGATGAACGGGATTTTGACATAGCTGATGCGCATGGTGGCACGCCAGATGTTGATAACCGGATAATCGTATTCGGGCAGGTAGTCGAGCGTGCGGAACTGAACCTGCCACAGGCCTTTGGCCAGCGGTTTTATCCACTCGATTTCAACGTCGCGCTGCAAGGATTTTTCGCGAAACTGCATAATGTTGTTCTGTACGTCGTTTTTGGCAAAGTCGTCATAAACGTCGCGGGCCGAATACCAATACAGAGTGTTGCCTTTGGCCCAGCGCGTAATCAGCTCGTCATAGTCCGAAGTGACGATATAACGCAGCATAATGTATTCGGTAATATGCTCCTCGGTAATCAGATCGCTGACCGGATAGTTGATTTCGGCGGGCTGCACCTGTTCGAGCATGCTGAAATATTTGTTGATTTGAAACAGGCGCGGATAAACGGTGCGCTGCGGCAGCAGCAGATAAATCGTGGCGGCCAGCATCATGTTGAAACTGATGCTCAGGCAGGACAGAATAACCAGAACGCGCGACGTCCAAAGATAGCGGCGTTCCGGCATGGCTTCGACATGCACCCGTTCCGGATACAGGCCGAGCTGATCGGGGCTTTGCTTTTCCTTGTACTTGAAGATGGTGTTAAAAATTTCAAACATTCTGATAACTTCTGCCTTAATAATTCGTCACTTGAATATTTTATACATGAAAGTTGAATAAAAGCAAATAAATACTGTTCAGATTCGAAATATTGATATAAACATAACATAGAAGCCTTGTGTTCCGTGAATATGAGGCAGGTTTAATATATGCACATGTCAAGGGTTTTGAAGTGATGAAAAAGTCAGTATTAGCTTTTCTGGGCGCCGTGTTCATGCTGGTTTCCTGTAATCGCGGCACGCCGGACAACCGCCCGTCGCCGGCTTATTACACCGACTGGGACCGCGCCATCCGCGTCGACGTGGATATGCAGAACATGTTTGTCCGCAGCCCCCGCAAAATCGAAAAGCCGATTGATATGTACATGGCCATGGCGCTGGCGCTGAAATACAATTATTCTCGCCGCATGGTCAGCTACGAGCAGAGCCTGATGAAGGCCGGGGAAAACGTTTCCCGCCTGCCGGAGATTATGAGCAACGCCGGTTATGTCAACACCAACAGCTCGTCCAACCTCAGCCCCGATTTGAAGGTCGCCTGGAATATTCTCGATATTTCGACCGTCTATTACCAGACGCAGGATCCTTCTTATGCCAAATCGCTGTCCTTTGAACAGAGCCGCAAGGTTATTCACAATATCCTGCAGGAAACCCGCACGCTTTACTGGAAAACGCTTGAAGCCCAGAAGCTGCTGCCGCTGATTGACGGCATGATTGAATACATGACCCTGCAGGTGGACGATATGAACGTTGCCGCCCGCGAACTCTCCCGCGAAGGCAAAAGTCCCGACCGCGCCGCCTTGGTCAAAAAGAGAAAATATATGGAAGCGGTCAAAAGCCTGTCCATGCTTAAACGCGATATGGAAACGGCCGAAGTTCGTCTCGCCAGCCTGATGGGTTTTCATCCCTCGACAGAATATAAGCTGGTTGGTCCCGAGTACGGCAACTTTGAACTTCCGTCGCTGAAAACCGATTTGGCCCAGCTGGAATGGCTGGCGCTGACCAACCGTCCGGAACTCCGCGTTCACGACCTGTTTACCAATGCCGACGAACTCAAAATCCGCATCAAGGGCTTTGAAGATCCGTCGTTGAGCAAATACCGCAATGACCCCAACTATTATAACCGCCTCTGGTCGAAAAAAGCTCGCGAGGTTGGTCTCAGCGTCTTTGAAAACACCAAAAAGCTTTCCGCCAACGACCTCAAGTCGTTGCGCCGTCAGCGGATGACCACGCTGGTCTTGAGCCAGGTCTATGTTTCCTGGGCGCAGTATATGTCTTCGGTGGAAGACTACCAGATCAGCAAGGAAATTGCCGACACTTCCGAAAATATTGCCGAAGATATCGTGCTTGAAAACGGCGGCAAGGCTGAAAAGAGCCAGCTTGAAGCTGCGCGCGCCATCGAGGACGAGGCCAAGGCTTTTGCCGCTTATACCGACGTTCAGGAGTCGCTGGGCAACCTTTATGCCACCATCGGTTTGGATGCGCTGCCATACTTTATGCTTGAAGAAAAGCCGTCCAAAATTGCCGTCTATCTGCGCGGCGTATTGGAAAAATGGCGCAAGGGCGAATTTCTGCCCGACAATCGCCCGTATCTTCTCGACGTTCCGAGCAAGCGTCCGCCGGTCAACCTTTCTTCGGCAAAGCTGATGCCCGATTTGAAGCTTGAAACCGGCCAGCGGATTTATGTCGAAATTCCGCAGGGTATCTTCGACAAGATGGATTTGGAGGGCAAAGTAACCACCAAAGCCGGTTTGATTGACGATTCGCCGTTGCCGAAGTGGCTGAAGTATAATGAAGACACCCATACTTTCGAGGGTGTGGCCATGCCGTCCGACGTCGGCGAATATAAAATCAAGGTCTATATTACCGATGAAAAGGGCAACCTCGGCTATCTGATTTTCAAAATTCAGATTGAGTCGGTTTACGTTCCGTCGATTCGCGTCAAGGGACTCACGCCCGGCCGCCGGGCAACGGTGCTCAAGCGCTGCGTCGGTCCGCAGTGTTCCGACGAATATATTGAAGAATCGGTTATTGGCGAAGAGGTTGAAACCAACGCCGGCCGCTGAACCGGACGGGGAATCCGCCGCATCGAAAGGGCTTTTGTCGGCAAAAGCCCTTCTTTTTGTCTTTTTGCCCGGAAACTGTGGAAAACCTGTGGATTTTAACTTTTATAAAAATTAAGCGGAATCAATAAGATAGAAAGAGATTTTTTTTATTAATAAATTTATCCACCCGCCCGAAAAATTTTTTTGTTTGAAATATAATAAGATAGCGATGTCAAGGCTAAAATATGCGTTTAAAGGGCTTGTTCTGCCGATACAGATAACGCAATATGAATTCAGAATTTTTACCGGGATTCCGCTCCGGAAATTCGCAAACTTTCAAAAATCAAAAAAATATTGTGCATACAACATATAGGAACTTTACAAAATATTAACACTATATATTGTATAAGAATATCAGTTTTGATACAATGTTAACTAAAGGTATTAAACCCGTATTCTAAGAAGGAATTGAGCAGGATATGTCAGAGAATCAATACAAAACGGCGCTTGACAACGAGACCATCGCCATTGAATCGGTTACCAAAAGAGATGGCACTTTGGCGCCTTTTGACAGCAACCGTATTTACAACGCTATTTTGAAAGCCGGAACCAGCACGAACGAGTTTGGCGAGCAGGAAGCCTGGCTCCTGACCGGCCAGGTGCTGAAAGTTCTGAAACACAAATTTGCGGAGTCTCTTCCTTCTATTGAGCAGATTCAGGACATTGTCGAGCAGGTTCTGATTTCCGCCAACTATTTTGCCACTGCCAAGGCCTATATCCTGTACCGCGACCAGCGCAACCGTTCCCGCGCCGACAAAAAGGTTATGGTCGACGTCGAAAGCTCAATCAACGAATATCTGGAAAAGCTCGACTGGCGCGTCAATGCCAATGCCAACCAGGGTTATTCCAACGGCGGCCTGATTCTGAACGTTTCCGGCAAAGTTACCGCCAACTACTGGCTGAGCCATGTTTATCCGGCCGAAGTCGGCGAAGCGCACCGCAACGGTGATATTCACATTCACGATTTGGATATGCTGGCCGCCTATTGTGCCGGTTGGTCGCTGAAAAATCTGTTGCACGAAGGTTTCAACGGCGTTCCCGGCAAGACCGAAGCCGGTCCGGCCAAACATCTGTCGGCAGCCGTCGGCCAGATGGTCAACTTCATGGGCACGCTGCAGAACGAATGGGCCGGTGCTCAGGCTTTTTCTTCGGTCGATACCTATCTGGCGCCTTATATCCGTGCCGATAACCTTTCTTACGAGCAGGTCGAGCAGGCTTTTCAGGAGCTGATTTATAATCTGAACGTTCCGTCCCGCTGGGGTTCGCAGACGCCGTTTACCAACTTTACCTTCGATTGGGTCTGCCCGGAAGACCTGCGCGACAAGCATCCGATTATTGCCGGTGTCGAGCAGCCGTTTACCTATGGCGATCTCAAAGAAGAAATGCACATGATTAACAAGGCCTATATCACGGTCATGATGAAAGGCGACATTAAGGGCCGTCCGTTTACCTTCCCGATTCCGACCTACAACATGACGCCGGATTTTCCCTGGGAAGACGACAATACCGAACTTTTGTTCGAAATGACCGCCAAATACGGTTTGCCTTATTTCCAGAACTTCATCAATTCGGTTTTGAAACCCGGTCAGATTCGCTCGATGTGCTGCCGTTTGCAGCTTGACCTGCGCGAACTGCTGGCCCGCGGCAACGGCTTGTTCGGTTCTGCCGAGCAGACCGGTTCCATCGGTGTCATTACCTTTAACTGCGCCCGTCTGGGATATGTTTACAAGGGCGATGAAGCCGGCCTGTTTGCCCGTGTCGACGAACTGATGAATATTGCCCGCACCTCGCTTGAAATCAAGCGCAAGGTCATCCAGCGCCTGATTGACAACGGTCTGTTTCCGTTTACCAAACGGTATCTGGGCACGCTCCGCAATCATTTCTCGACCATCGGCGTCAACGGTATTAATGAAATGATCAGAAACTTTACCAACGACGAGCACAACATTGCCGACCAGTGGGGTCAGGCTTTTGCCGAGAAGTTTCTTGATTACATCCGTGCCCGCATGGTCAAAATTCAGGAAGAAACCGGTCATATGTACAACCTTGAAGCCACGCCGGCCGAAAGCGCCACCTACCGCTTCGCCCGCGAGGACAAAAAGCGCTACAAGGGCATTATTCAGGCCGGTACTGAAGAAAACCCGTACTATACCAACTCTTCGCAGTTGCCTGTCGGCTTTACCGACGACCCGTTCGAAGCTTTGGATTTACAGTCTAATCTGCAGACCAAGTATACCGGCGGTACCGTTCTCCACCTGTATATGGGCCAGCGGATTTCTTCGGCCAAAGTTTGCCGCGACATTGTCCGCAAAGTTTTGACCAACTATCGTCTGCCGTACGTTACCATAACCCCGACCTTCTCCATTTGCCCCAAGCATGGATATATCTCGGGAGAACATAAATACTGCCCAATCTGTGACGAAGAGAAAAAAGCAGAAAAAAGAGCCGCAGCTTCCAGAAAAGAAGTTGCATAGAGTAAAATTTAACCTTGGAGAAAGAAAAGATGACAACAATCAATTTTGAAGATATTAAATTAGCCGACGAAGAAAGACAGCCCTGTGAAGTTTGGACCCGCGTTATGGGATATTTCCGCCCGGTTTCCGAATTCAACAAAGGCAAAAAGTCGGAATTTTACTCTCGCGTATGCTTCTCTGAGAGCAAGGCTGTTTGCGGCGGTTGCTGCGACCATATGGATATTGCGGCTGAATAGTTTTTCAGACAGTATCTTGCGATGAGTGCAAAAATTAATGTCGGCGGTGTTGAAACTTTCAGCACCGTCGATTTTCCTGAGCATATGGCAGCCGTAGTCTTTTTGCAGGGATGTCCTTGGCGTTGTCCGTTTTGTCACAATACTTCGTTGCAGCCGATTGATGCCGAAACCGATTTTGTCTGGGAGAAGTTTCTCGGCTTTTTGGAAAAACGCAGAGGCATTTTGGATGCGGTTGTGTTCAGCGGCGGCGAACCCCTGGTGCAGAACAGTCTTGAGGCGGCGCTGGACGATGTGATGGCTCTTGGTTACAAGACGGCGTTGCACACCGGCGGCTATCGCCCGGAAGCGTTGCGCAGGGTCTTGCCCAAACTGGATTGGGTCGGTTTTGACGTGAAGGCGCCGCTGACGGCAGACGCTTACCGGAAGGCCACCGGCGGCTATGACAAAATCGACAATGTCAGGCAAAGTCTGAATGCACTGCTTGAAAGCGGCGTCGGTTTTGAATGCCGCACAACCTGCGATCCGCGAATTTTGAACATTGAAGATATTTATGCCATTGCCGCTTCTTTGAAAGAGGCGGGGGTAAAGGTTTATCGTCTGCAGCGTTATCGCCAGGTCGAAGGCGATGCTACGCCGGATTCGGAATGTGAGAAGTTTTTTGCCGACAAAGCGTTGGAAAAATATCTGCACGAAAGTTTTCCCGACTTTGCCTTTCGTTCCTGATCTTTGCCGGAGGCTTATCGGCAATCATGGTAAGTGCTTTGAATGCTGATACGGGTCCGCGTGATGCAGACCCGTTTTTTTATGCTTTTCTGGCAGCTTTCAGCTTGCCGTAATGTTTGCGCGGCGCTTTTGAAGCCGCGGGTTTGACGACGGAAAACGGCTGCGGCCGTCCGGCGGTTCGTACGACGGACGCCCTTTCGTTCTTTTCTTTCTGCGTTTTTTGCCTTTTTTTCAGCCGTTCTTTGTTGACCGAAAAGCCGAAACCGCCAAGGTTGCGTCCCAGCGTATAGTAATGTCCGTGCGCATAGGCGACAAGCCCGGCTTTTTCCAAATCAAGGCGTCCTTTGTCATTAATATAGGTATCATCAACGTTGACGGCGACAATTTCGGCCAGAAACATATCGTGAGTGCCATAATTGACAATGCTCTTGACCTTGCACTCAATTGAGACCGGACTTTCCGCAACCTGCGGTGCTTTTACTTTTGCGCAGGGAGCAGCCGTCAAATGCATCGCCTGAAACTTGTCCGTGTCCCGTCCGGACTTTACGCCGCAGAAGTCGGCGGCTTCTGCCAGAGGCAGAGTCGTAAGGTTGATAACAAATTCGCCGCTGTCCTTAATCAGGCCGTGCGAAAAACGTGACGGCCTGATTGACACGTAAGTCATCGGCGGTTCGCTGCTGATAATGCCGGTCCAGGCTGCAGTCATTACATTCGGTCTTTCGACCGTTCCGCAGGAAATCAGTGCCGGCGGCACCGGAGCCAGCATGGTTCCGGGTTTCCAGGTAATTTTGCTCATGTTTTCTTTCTCCGAAGTCGTTTGCAATAAACTTATTCCGCTTTTGTCCTTTCTGCAATGATTAAAATATGTTTTTTTATAGACAACCTGAGATTTATATAATAGCATAAGTTGTCTTTCAAAAACTATACCAGCGGGGATGACGGCGGCATGATAACCAAAAGGGACATAAACAGTATTGAAAGTCTGCTTCTTCTTCTGGCTGTCACGCAGCACTCTAACAAGCGCAAGGCGTCGGAAGCGCTGAACACGTCGGTCGACACCATCAACAAATATATCGACAATCTGGAACAGGATTTAAGCCTGAAATTGTTGTACAGCGATTCCCGCGGTACCAACCTGACCGAAAATGGCAAAAAGATTTTGGAAAGCGCCAAACAGATAACCGACATTATTCACGGCATGTATTCGGCAACCATCGAAAACACCGATATGCTGGGCAATTGCAGCGGAACGGTCCGTGTGGCGATGTGCCTCGGTATCAATGCCAATCTGCGGCCGGAATACGTTAAAGATTTTTTTGACCGTTATCCGAACATTTCTGTTGTTTCTACGGTAACCACCGACGCGCCAAAACTGGACGATATGGCTTATGACATTGGTCTGACCAATAAGGAGCCGACTTCGCCGAATGTTGTTGTTATGCGTGAAATAAAGGTTAAGTGCGGTTTCTTTGCTTCGCCGGAATATTTGGATACACATGGTTATCCGATAGATTTTGACGATATGGTTGCCACGCACCGCATCTTGACTACGGCTGACAGCGCCGGTTATATCAGCGGTTGGAAGGATACGCTGAAAAAAGCCCGCTTTGTCAACTTTAACACGACTTCGCACAATTCGCTGGTAGCGCTGGTTCATGCCGGTTTGGGCATTGCCGTGCTGCCTTTGTTTTACAAAAGGGAAGGGCTGGTTTGTCTGGATAATCTTTCCTGCGAAAGTTCGCTGAAGTTTTATCTCTGTGCGCACAAGAACGTCAAAGACATTCCGCGGGTGCGGGCCGTCATCAATTTTTATACGGCCATGCTGGATAAAATTGCCGAAGTTTAATTTTATGCTTTAAATTTTGTCCTTTTTGTACTATTTTCATTACGGATTAAATTAAAGCGGATTTTTTTATGCAGCTAAAAGCCTTAATGCCGGACATTTATACCCTGATACCGTCGGACTATGCGTCAATTCGCTGTCGCGAATATGAGCGTTTGCTCAGTCTGTATATGTCAAGAGCCGTTCCGTCGGTGCATCCCCGCTTTGTTCAGGTCGGCGGCATTCCGGGAGCCGGCAAGAGCACGTTCTGTGCCGGCCGCCGTTGGACCGACCGTTTGTTTGTCAGTTTTGACGCCATTATGGAAAACATTCCCGCATACCAAACCGACATTTATCGCCTGGGCCGTGCCGGAAGTTTTAAAAAATGGGAAATTCCGGCACGGATTGTCGGTTATGAACTGCTTCGTCGCGCCGTTGAAGCCAGAGCGGACATTTATTTTGAACACAGTGGCGTTAACAGGCCGCATGTACAGCTGATTGAAAATTTGAAAAAATACGGTTATCGAACCGAAATGCATTTTATCCTTTGCAGCCTTGCCGTGGCCGAAGCCAGGGCTAAAGCCCGCGAACAACAGACCAACCGGCATACGCCGCCGTCGCTTATTGCCGAGCGCTATAATCTGGTCAACACCTATCTGCAGACTTATGCCGCTAAAGCGGACAGCCTTTACGTTTACGATTCGACTGAAAACAGCTTTTCTCTCAGCCGTAATTACCGGAAGGGAATTCTGGTCAACGCCGCCTGAGCTTTTCTTGTTTTTGTTCCTTTTTTTGTCTATTTTCAGATTGACCCTCAAGCCGGACTGTGTTATCTTAAATACGTTTTGAACGTATTATTAAGATTATCATGATGAAGAGAGTTTCCTTTCACATTTGAGTTTTAATAATATTTTTGCGTCAGAAGTTCGAGAGACAAATAAATATTTTCTAACTTAAATTTTTTTAATTTATGGGAACAAATTACAGACCTTGCTACGTGCAGGTTGTCAGAGACTTGGTTCATGGAGAAGATATTCATGAATATCCGGAATTTGCAGAACGTGGACACACATCGGTTGAAGAACTGGCTTGGAAACTTTATGCCGAAATGGCCGTTGAAGTAAACAGGCTTCCGGGGCACCCTAATCACAAAAAAGAATATGCCCGCTTGTTTATAGAGTTTGTTAAGAAGCCATGCCCGGTAACCTACAAGTTGTTGACGGAGGTTGCCGCCAAGTTGGGAATTGAACATCCGGCTAAAGAAATGTCTGAAGTGATGTGTAATGCCGCTCAGTTTGATATTCCGAACTATAATCTTACGGATGAGGAATACCAGACAATCCTCGAAGCAGAAGAATATGGCCGCGGCAAACCTGGCGTGTTGCTTGACTACTGCGGAAAATTCGGACACAAGAAAGTCCTGTCGATTGACTATCGGGCCGTTCCTGCCAATAAAGACGGCAGAATTGATGTCGTTTTGGTATATTCCGGTCATCAGCAAACCGGCCATAAAGCGGCGGAACTGATGTATAATTATTTGCTGAACCACAGCAAATTTCCGGATTATGTCTTTAATATCGGATTTGAAGACAACCAGAACATGACGGACTTCAATCCGGCGTTTAAATACCGCAAGCGTTCCGAAGCCGATACCTATGCCAATGAGGAGATAGCTTTGGGATTGCCGGAAAACTATGTCCGCAAGCTGTGGCTGGATCCGACGGATACCGACACTTGGCAGAATATCAAGGTTGTTGCTTCTCTCAAACGCCGTTTCGGCATTGAAAAGTGCAATCTGATTATTGTCGGTTATCCGGTTTATCAGCTTCGTACGGCGACTGAATTTGCCTGGGGGCTTGATCATGCGGAAGATGCGCCGGACTGCAATATCATTATTGCCGACATTCCGCCCAAACGCAGAGGAATGGCAAGCATGAAGGAAGCGTCCGGAAGAGACTTCGACGAGTATCGCGTATTGTCCTATGACCAGCCGTTGTACCAGCTTGCCGATTTGAGCCTGGCTAACTGTTGTGCGCATATTCATTTGCGTACTTCGGGAGACGATCAAATCCGCTATGCGATCCCGGGACTGGGCGAATATCCGGACAGCTTCAAGAAACTGGCCGTTATGTTCATGGCCTATTCCTATCCGAATGTTACCCGTGAGCTTTGCGGCGATGACGAAGAGGTTGCCGGCGCCATGAAAATCCTGCGCTATTTGCAGCTTTGCAAATACGATAAAGGAATGTCGGGAGAGGCAATGGACAGGCAGGAAGACTGGTATGTAAAGCAAACCGTTTCCAAATTGCAGCGCGAAGGCCTGACCGGAAAGGCTATCATTGACGATACCCGCTATATGGACAAGCAGGAAGCCGAGGAAGCCATTCTTGCTTATCAGGATCTGCGCCGTGAATAAAAGAAGGTAACTCAAAAAAAAGAAACCGACCGTTGTTTAAACGGCCGGTTTTTTTCTACATTCTTCTGGAACCGTGATTTAAATTGTTGATGGCCATGATAATGGCCTCCTTAAATTCTTTGGCGTTCTGCACATCTTTAATCAAAGTGCCGCTGTCATTGCCGACCTGAATCAAAATGTCGCCGGCGCCGAAAATCATCTGCAAAAATCCCTGTTGCAACAGTACGTCGTTTATTTTGGCAATAGGGATGTCTTTCTCGTTGCAAAATATAATGCCGGTACGGATGAAGACGCGTTCGTTGGTAACCAGATAGATTTTATAGCGGTTGGAAAGATAAACGTAAAAAAACGGCAGTATCAGACAGAAACCGAGTAAAAACAGGTACAGTTCCATATCCGCAAAACCGGTCAGAAAAAAGGCGGCGCCGATGACCATAAAAAATCCGGAAGTAAGGTAACTCAGCCAGTGAAAGTCGACTTCCGAAAGGACGACTTCATTTTCGCGCAAATCCAGAGCCATTTTGTTTTCCTTGTCTGAATAATCAAAATTCATTATAGGACAATGTGCGAAAATAACAAGCGGATAAACTCTTAGTCATATAAAAAAACCGCCGAAAATGGCGGTTTTCTTATTGGTGCGCCAGGCCGGACTTGAACCGGCACGACCTTGCGGTCAACAGATTTTAAGTCTGCAGCGTCTACCAATTCCGCCACAGGCGCATCTGTAAAATCTACGAGAGTTATACAGACAAAAATCCATAAATGCAACATAAAACTTGTTTTTTTCTGCAAAATATGCTTTGCTGAAACCGCAGACAAGCCGGGCAGACGGCTTGTTTGCACTTGTTTGTTTTAATTACCGCGCCGATCCTTTTCGCGGCGGAAACAGCGTTTCGGCGGAAGATGACGGCAGCGGTCTTTTAAAGGATTAATTTTATGAAAACCATAGATATTTCGTGGCGCCGCTACATTCTTCCGAATATCCACAACGAGGGATGGAAGTTCGTTGGTATCTTTGCTGCAATAACCGCGTTATTGGCAATGATTTGGCAGCCGCTGGGCTGGATCGGTCTGGTGCTGACCGTCTGGTGCTTCTATTTCTTCCGCGATCCCGAACGCGTTACCCCGGATAAGCCTGACCTCGTCGTTTCTCCGGCAGACGGTACCGTTCAGATGATTACCAAAGTTAAGGCTCCCGAGGAACTCGGTCTCGGCGATGCCAAATTTACCCGCGTCAGCGTCTTCATGAGTGTGTTCAATGTTCATGTCAATCGCGCTCCGGCTGAAGGTAAAATCTTAAAATCGGTCTATGTTCCCGGCAAATTCCTTAACGCCACGCTTGACAAAGCCAGCAAGGACAACGAGCGCCAGATTTTGGCCATGAAAACCAAAGGCGGCAAAACCCTTTGCTTTGTGCAGATAGCTGGTCTGGTTGCCCGCCGCATTTTGTGCGAGGCGACCGAAGGAATGGAATATAAGGCCGGCGAGCGTTTCGGTCTTATCCGTTTCGGTTCGCGTCTTGACGTTTACCTTCCCGAAGGTGTCGAACCTCAGGTATGCCTGGGGCAGACGATGGTTGCCGGCGAAACCGTTATCGCCGATTTGGGCAGCAATGCGCCGCAGATGAAAGGGATTATCCGCTGATGGAAAAGATAAACAACAAACTGCGTCTTTCGAAACAAAAGCTTACCAGCCTGCCGTTTCGCAAGATTGCTCCGAATATTGTCACCATGCTGGCTTTATGTGCCGGTGTCACTTCAATCCGCTATTCAATTGCCGAAAACTGGGCTATGGCGGTTATCTGCATTTTCCTGGCCGCTTTTTTTGACGGGCTGGACGGCCGCGTTGCCCGCATGCTGAAAGGTTCGACCAAGTTCGGTGCCGAGCTTGATTCTTTGTCCGACTTTGTCAGTTTTGGCGTTGCTCCGGCAATTCTGATGTTTCAGTGGACATTGTTTGACCTGCCCAAATTCGGCTGGTTCTTCTGTCTGCTGTTCGCAATCGGCATGTCGATGCGTCTGGCGCGTTTCAATACGATGCTTGACGAAGATCCGCAGCCCGAATACTGGCATCATTTCTTTGTCGGTGTTCCGGCGCCTGCCGCCGCGGCCTTGGCAATTATGCCGATTATGATGACTTTCGATTTTCCCGAGCTGGAATACATTCTGCGCTCAAACACTTTCTGCAGCGTTCTGATGCTGGTTGTCGCCTTTCTGATGGTCAGCCGCATTCCGACCGTTTCGACCAAAAAGATGAAAGTGCCGACCTTTATGTTTATTCCGATGATGCTGGTTGTGGCTTTGTTTGCCAGCTTTATCATCAGCCAGCCCTGGATGACGCTGGGCGTCATGACGGCGCTGTACGCCTTGAGCATTCCGGTCGGAATTTTTGTTTTCCTGCATGAAAAAAGGGAATATGAAAATCGCTGAAAACCAAAAAGGCTGCCGTCAGGCAGCCTTTTTTCTGGTCAGAATAAATTTTTTGTCACGGATGCGCAGATAATAGCCTTTCCCGGCATGTTCCCCGAGTTTAACCGCGTAAACCGGAAAACCGTACGGGAGGGTAATCTTTTCGCCGTCAAAGGGCGAAAGGCCCCGATAATTTTTTTGGCCGTCGGCAATGACCCAATAAGTTTTCATTTGTTTGGGAATGCCGATTTTAATCATGATAACCCCGCCTTTGAGCTTAAGGCCGGGATACAGTGCTTTCAACGCAGCTTCGGCCGAGAGGTTGTCGGGATAGCGGATGTACTCCAGACTTTGCCTGCCTTCGTCATCAATCCGCAGCGTAACGCCCGGATGAATTTCCCGTTTGTTGAGGTCTTCGTCTTCTTCGGTCAGAATGTCGTCTTCAACAAAGGTCACAAAAACGCCGCCGGTAATTTCATTGCCGCCGTCGGGAATGATTCCGGAATTGAAAATTAAACCGGCAAAACTGTTTTTTCCGGTTCTGACCGCCCAAACCCATAACCGGGATATATGATAGTATCCGCGGTAATCTGAGAGATGACAGCCGACAAGGTACATCTTGGCACCGTTGCCCGGAATAAGCTGCGCCGCAGGAAGTCTTGACAATAAAATTCTGCTTGCCAAATCTTCCGAACCGATAATTAAATTTGTTTTCATATATCGTATTTTTTATTATTTTCGGTATAAAAATATCCAGTGTAATAGATAATTAAGAAACCCAGTATACCGTCTTTCCGAGTTTTTGTCAAATTTTTGTTTATATTTAAAATGGTGCCTGACAAAACCCTCCTGCCACATCTGTGGTACTTGAATTACAATTTCCATTACCGTTGCCGCACAAATAGCAATAACCTCCTGTCGAATGGTAGCTTTGACAGCCGTTAAAGAAAGTCCTTCCTAAACCGTTCATGACTTGTAATACACCGGGGGTTGCCGGCTGCCATAAAAATTTAGAATGACCGAGCAGATTTTGACAATAGGCACTAATTTCTTTATATGTTCCGGTTCCTGCAGAGACAACCATAATTCCATGCTTTCCTGTTGCATCGACTTGTACGACGGTTCCGACGCCAATACCGTTAGCGTCCACATAAGTATCGCCAACCTTGTAGGTACGAAGTGTTTCCTCATAGCCCGGGCAGTAGACTTGAGTATTGTCGAGCGGGCATTTGAGGACAGTTTTTCCGGAACAGTCGGCGGCGGTTTTGGTGTAGCCGAGATCGGCGCAGGACGGCGTCTTAATGCAGGTCTGCGCCGCCGCCGGGGCTGCCGTCAGAAGCATAACCGCCGCCGCGGTCGTCAGTAAGTTTGATTTCTTCATCGCTTTTCTCCTTTGTCTGTAATCGTTTTTTATCTAACGGCCGCCGAACAGGCATTTCAGGTCGCCGTTGCACCAGTAGTTGTTCAGGTCGATTTCTCCGGAATCGCATTCTTTTTTGCATTCCTTGCAGCTTAAAAACATCTGCTGCTGTCCGCTCCAGCATTCCGTGCTTCCGATTTCGCCGCCGCAGTCGCAGACCGAGAAACCAAGACATTCCTTTACCTTGCGTTTGTATTTCATTACCCCGCAGCTCTTGCAGCCTTCGCCGTCCGGCTCATAACCCTGTTCCGTCGCCTGGTCGTAACTGTAAGCGTAACCTTCGCATGGGTCGCAGACGCATTTCTGATAAGACGAACTGTAAGAACAAACCTGTCCGGGGTCTAAGATTTTGCCCTCTTCGCAGCTGCTGTGATACCCTTCTTCTTCGCATTTCTCTTCGGAAGAAATACATTTCTTATAAGAACTGTCATAGCCGCAGCTCTGGTCAGGGTCTAAGACCAAGCCTCCCGAACAGGACTTATAATAGTTGTCCTGTCGGCACAGTTCTTCATAAGACTTGCAGCCGCTGTAATAGCTGCCGTTATAGGGGCATATGCCGGCGGCCGCGGAACCGGCCGGGCAGGAAGTAATCGTATATCCTTCGTTTTTGCATTGCTGCGCGGTGTCGATTTCAAAATTGTCGCTGCCGGTGGTGCCGCCGCCGGAACCGGAAGAAGAGCCTTTATGATAAAAGCCTTCGTCGCCGCAGTTCCCGAAACCGATGAAACAGACGCCGGCAGTTTTATAGGCATTTCCTAAGTCGGCAAAGGTCGGGAAGTGAGAAAAAGGAGAAAGGAGAGGCGCGGGGTCTGCCGATGGTGTGGATGTGTGTGTATGTGTGTCAAAACCGTCGGAGGCAGGAACATGGTTTAAGGCCGCAGCCGCCGCAGCAGCGACGGCAGGAGCACAGACGACGGAAAAAAGAGCCGCGGTGCAAAGAAAACGGAAACAAGCCATGGCACACCTCCAACAGTTAAGAAGACAGCCCCGCACGGGGAAGGTATGCCGAAAGCTCGGCCGCGAAGACAAAGCTGCAGCCGGAAACAACACACCTATTGAATATAAGGATACGCTGATTCGGGGAAAGAGTCAACTATTAATGACACTACAAATTTTTCTGTCTACCAATAATGGAACTACATAATTTTTTTTTGGCTAAAAAATGCCCTCTCTTTTGAGAGGGCTGAGACTATTTGGAATGATACTTGTCTTTTTCGGCATAAGGGTTGCCGGTTTTCCGAACCGTTACCCGCAGAGGAATGCCGCCCAGATTAAACGTTTCGCGCAGATTGTTCATCAGATAGCGCAAATAAGCGTCCGGCAGCCCTTCGGGGTTGCTCGAAAAAATATAAAACGCCGGCGGCCTGGTCTTGGCCTGCGTAATATAGCGCAGTTTTATCCGGCGCTTGTTTTTTCCCAGCGGCGGCGGATAATTGTCAATCATGTCGGCAAACCATTTGTTCAGCGGCGCGGTTGGAATACGCGTATTCCAACGGTCATAAACCTTGAAAACGGCGCTCATCAGCTTGTCCAGATTCTCATTCTTGAGTGCGGAAATCGTAACTGTGGGCACGCCCTCAATCTGCGCCAGCGATGTCTGGAGCTTATCGTTGAGCTTTTGCAACGCCTCCTTGCGATTGGCAATGTCCCATTTGTTGACGGCGATAACCAAAGCCCGCCCTTCATCAATAACCTGTCGCGCAATCGTCAAATCCTGCTTGTCCAGCACGGCATCGGCATCAAGAACCAAAACCACGACCTGAGCCATAAAAGCTGCATGTTTGGTGCTGGCGGCCGACATTTTTTCCAGCGAATCTTCAATTTTGGAACGACGGCGCAAACCTGCCGTATCGACCAGTTTGATTTTGCGGCCTTTCCATTCCCAGTCGACGGTAATCGCATCCCGGGTAACGCCGGCTTCCGGACCGGTCAGCATTCTTTCGTCTTTCAGCAGCGCGTTCATCAGCGTCGATTTTCCGACGTTCGGGCGTCCGACAATTGCCAGCTGAATCGGTCTTGATTTGTATTTTTCATCTTCAAGCCGGTCTTTTTCTTCCTGAGAAAGCGCTTCGTTTTCCGTTTCGCCGTCCTTTTCGGGCAAAACGTTTTCCAGCGGTTTCCGGTCAAACGGTTTCAGGGCGTCATACAAATCCAACAGTCCCAAACCGTGTTCTGCCGAAAAGGGTATCGGCTCGCCCAGACCGAGTTTATAGGCCTCATGAATACTGTCTTCCTGTAATTTTCCCTCACATTTGTTGGCCAGCAGGATAACCGGTTTGCCGCTTTGGCGGACCAGCCCGGCAAAAAATTCGTCATAGGGCTGAATACCATCTCTTGCGTCGAACAAAAACAGGCAGACGTCGGCTTCTTTAATTGCGCGTTCCGTCTGCTGCCACATTCTTTTTTCAAGACAATCGTCCTTGGCATATTCAAATCCGGCCGTGTCAATAATCTGCAAATCTATGTCGCGCAGCTTGGCCTCTGTTTCCTTACGGTCGCGCGTCACGCCGGGTTTGTCATGTACGATGGCTATTTTGCGTCCGGCCAGCCGGTTAAACAATGTTGATTTCCCGACGTTCGGCCGTCCGACGATGGCTGCTTTCAGTGTCATGTCCAATCCTATTTGTAAGCGGTCAAATCGGCGTCGTCAGTAGCAAAAAGGGCGGTATTGTCAACCACAACCGGCGGAATGCCGACCCCGTCGCTGAGCGTGATGAAGCCGAGAATTTTTCCTGTATACGGCGAAACGGCAAAAGCATAGCCGTTGGATGTCGCAATTAACAGCCGGTTACTGGTCAGCACCGGACCGCTGGCCGTGACGCCGACTTTGTCTTCTTTGGTTTTGCCCAGCGGAATCTGCGTGTTCCAGACGATTTTGCCGGTTGCCTTTTCTATGGCGAACAGGTCATAATTGTTGCTCAGTACAAACATAAATTTGCCTGCGACCCAAGGCTGGTTGATGCTGCCGATTTCCCTTTCCCAAATTCGGGCGCCGCTGCGCAGATCAATGGCAACCAGAATGTTGTTGTTGCCGACGGCGTAAACCGTCGAACCGTCAATAACCGGGTTGGCCTTAATCGCATTAATGTTTGCCGGCGAATTTGTCCGCTTGCGCGAAACCAGAATATCCGACCACAGCGGCGAGCCCGTGCTGGCTTTGAAAGCTCTCAGTTCGCCGTTTGAAAAAGCCGCGACAATCGTGTCCTGCTGCGGACTGTAGGCGGGACTGGCGCCGCCGACCAGCGTCGTTTCTTCGGAGGGCGACTTGTAGTCCCACAGAACCGAACCGTCGACGCCGTTGAGCGCAATCAGTTTGTTGTCAATGGTCTGAATAAAGACGACGCCGCGTTCGGCCGTCGGAGCGATTCGTATCGGCAGTTCGGTATCGTAACGCCACAGTTTTTTACCGGTAACCATATCCAGCGCAAAAACCGCGCCAAACCCCGTCGTCGCATAGACTTTCTTGTCAAACACGGCCAGTCCCGCGCCTTTCAGCGAGGTGCTGATGTCATCCTTAATCAGCGGTTTCAGCCTTCTTTTCCATATCTTACGGCCGTCGTCCAGACGAAAGGCGTTAACGATGCCGTCGGCGTCAATCGTAAAAACAGCTTTGTGCGCAGATACCGGAGCGGCAATCAGAAAGTCGCGTTTGGAACTCCCTTCTCCGAAACCGGATTCCCACAGTTCCTTGAGTTTGCTGTCCGAACTCAGGTGTCCCATCATATGGGCAGCGTTGCCGCCGTTCTGTGACCAGGCCGTATTGGTATAAGGCGCGGGCAGCACAATCTTGACTTGTCCGGGTGCATAATCCGGCTGCAGGGCCGTTTCGCCGTCCAGAACCGAAATGCGTTCGCCGTCAAGAGTAATCTTCTCTTCGTCAAACGTGCTGCAACTGCACAACACGGCAAGGGCGGCCGCCGGCAGCAAAGACTTAAACTTCAGAAACTGCATCTGTATCTCCATAATCCTTTTTGAATTTTATTCGGCGCCGTTTAAGACCGACAGCATGTCCTGAACGCGCATTTTCAGACCGTCGGGAAGATTCGGCGTATTCAGAATTTCGTTGTAGAGTACCTGGGCTTCTTCAATATTGCCGTCACGAATGGCGGCCATTGCCGTCATTTCCTTGGCAATGTTTGCCCAACTGCCGTTTTCCCTGATCAGCGGCTGCAAAAGCGCGTCGATTTCTTCGCGGGGAGCGTTGTCGAGCTTGTAAGAGGCGAGTTTGACTGCCGAAACGTCGCGCAGCTTTTTGTTTATGCTTTTGTCTGCGGCAATCTCTTCCAGAACTTTGATGGCTTCTTCGTTTTTGCCCTGTTCAAACAAAATGTTTGACGTCTGCAGTCTGGCAATGTCGCTGTAAATGTTGCCGCCGGTTTTTTCCATCTGCTCCAGCACTTTCAGGCTTTCGTCGTATTTTCCCTGATTTTCAAGGTTCAGGGCGTAAGCGTAAGTGTCTGACCAGGTTTCGCTTTTGGCCTGTCGCCAGCTTTTGAAGCCTTCGAAACTGACGGCGCCGACAATTGCCAGCACGACCAGCAAAATGATGTAAATGCCGTATTTCTCCCACATTTGTTTCAGGTTGTCGTTTTTAACCTCTTCAGTAACTTCGCGGATAAACGCTTCCTGCTCGTCGGCATCAATTTCTTTTTTCATTTTGTCCTGTTCCTTATATTATTGCGTTAAGCTAATCTATTTATATCGTAAAACCGGTTCTTGGCAAATCAAATATTTAAGAACTCGACAGTTTTTAGCTGTTGACCACTTCGTTAATCAGAAACTTTTTGACCCAGCGCAGATCCTCAATCGGAATCTTTTTGCCGAAGATAGCGGTTCTGTTGTCGGAAATAATCGAAAGGTAATACCTGCCGGTTGCCGGGTTGACGGTAACTTCGACCGCTTCGATGTCTGCTTTTTTGATTTCGTTGTTTTTGCGCGAGAAGAGCATGAATTTGTGCACGATAACGATTTTGTCGCGCTTGACCACGATTTTGTCCTTGCGGAACAATGCGATGACCGAAGCCGCAATGATAAACAGGCCGACAACGTAGAACGCCAGAATAAACTCCCGCGAAAAATGACTGCTGACGATTTCGGCGTTAAAACTGGCAAACAGCAGCACGCCGCCGAAAAGCAGCAGGCAGAACCAGGCGATGATGTTATAGGCGTCCCAGAAGATTTTCCGGGCTTTGATAACCGTTTTGTCCCGCTTGCGTACAAAGGCGATGGTCGGCGGCAACGGTTCTCTGTCATTGTAGCTGTTGATGGTTTTTCCTTCTTCGACCATTTCCTTGATTGACTTGTCAAGGTCGGACACTTCGCGGCGAACCATTCCCTCGTCGGTCAGCACGACGGCGGGCAGGTTTAGTTTTTGGGCATAATATTCCCAGATTTTGCGAATGTTTTTTCCTTTGGTCGAAATGTAAAGAGGCGCGGTCTTCTGCGGATTCTTGTGGTACAGTTCAATAATGTATTTGTTTTTGGTCATGAAGCCGAACTGGAAAAATTCGATGCGGAAACGCACGCCCTCGTAATTGCCGATGGATTCCTTGACGACTTTTTTGGCGCCGAACGCCGGCCGGTAAATAATCTGTACCTTTTTGCCGTCGAAAAAGATTTTTTTATAGCGGATGTAGGACAAAAACAGCGACAGCACGATTCCCGCGCCGACCAGAATGATGACAAGGTCAAAGAAAGTCGGATTCATAAACGGCTGGTAAATGACGTCTCCCTCGTTTTCCGGAATGAAGTCAAAATCGGTCCGGCTGTGGCTGAGGCCGTTGAAGAGCTCGTAGAAACCCAGCAGAATAAGAATAGTTCCGAAAATCAGCCCCGGATAAAGAATGTGCAGGGCGATTCTGTCGGACTTTTTGGTCGGCAGCTTGTCCAAGTTCAGCACAAAGCTGTGGCTGTAGTGGTTGGGCGCGGTATCGGTCATTTGTTCTGTCCTCATTTTATTGTCGGCTTTCTTGCTTCCCTATGCTATATTATTTTTTTCAAATAATCATCCTTTTTTTGCAAAATAAAAAGGAAAGCTTTAATTTATTTTAATAATATGAATATAATATCGACGTCAGTAAATACAAATTTATTGGGGTGATGTAATGAGTAGTGTAGAGATTTTTAACTCGGGAACGAATCTTCTGATAACGCTGGTGGCGCTGATTATCCTGATGCTGTCCGTTTGGTACAGCAGTCAGGACATCAAAATCGGCAAGGGCATCCGTTATTTGTTCGTCGGTCTGGTGCTGGAGTTTATCGGCTCCTGGTTCGGCTACCAGATGAACGAGTATTATCAGCTGGGTATATCGATTAATATCCTGGCCTTTCTTGAGTTGTTTATCCTGTTGCTCTCCATGATGTTTCTAGCTTTGTCGGCTTCGCAGCTGCTGGTTTCCAGCATTCCGGACACGCCGGTCATCGGTGCCATCACGGTTTTGGGGCTGGTTGCCATAATTTATTTCTGTTTCATCGCGCAGGACGGTTCGATGGTTGCCTATATGCGCCAGATTTTTCCGCTGACCGGTTTTGCCTACATTTCGACCAGTTTTTGGTCGCAGAGCGGCCATCGGTTCAAAACCGGTTTTCTCATCGGCGGTTTCCTGACTGCCGGCGTCACGGTTCTGCTCGTCTGCCGTCTGTTGGGAATCGCGCCTGGAGTTCTCAATTCGATGTGGTATGTCTCGGCTCTGGTTTATGTCGGCCTTGCCGTTGCCCTGCTGATGATAAAGGTTGACTTCATGTCCAAGAAAATTGAAGACAAGGACGTCGAAATCGAAAAATACAACAAACGCATTGAAGAAATCATCAAATCGTCGCCGTTCCCGATTATCATTTCGCGCCTGAGCGACGACAAGCTGATTCTGGCCAACAACAATGCCGTCAAACTGTTCGGTATCCAACCCTCCGAACTGGACCGCTATCGGCTGAGGGACTTTTTTGCCGACGCCGAAAACCGCCGTCTGCTCAATGAACGGCTGGAACAGGAAAAAGAAGTGCAGGACTTTGAAATTCTGGTCAAGACTTCTACCGGTGACACGCCTTTCTGGCTGCTTACCTCGGCCAACATCATCGATTACAACTACGACATTGCGCTCTATGCTGCCTTTCAGGACATTACCTCGCGCAAAAACCGCGAAACCCTGCTCAAGAATCAGGCCGTGCGCGATCCGTTGACCTCGCTTTACAACCGCCGTTATTTTGAAGAGGAGGTAACCAAGCGTATTGCTCTGTCGCGGATGAAGGGCGGTTGTTATTCCGTATTGATGATTGACGCCGACAAGTTCAAAAACGTTAACGACACTTATGGCCACAAAGTCGGGGACAAGGTGCTGATAGAGCTGTCGTCCACGGCCGAACGCGCTTTGCGCGACTGCGACATCGTCGCCCGTTATGGCGGCGAGGAGTTTGTCTGCTATCTTTCCGATGTCGGTCCGGAAAAAGCTAAAATCGTTGCTGACCGTCTGCGTGAAACCATTTCCAAACTGGTCATCTATTCTGATGAAGGTAAACCGTTCGGCTTTACGGTCAGTATCGGCATTTCTTCGTCCGAAATTTCTGACAACATTGATACTCTGATTAAAACCGCCGACGAAGCGCTGTACCGCGCCAAGGAAAACGGTCGTAACCGTTGCGAAGTTTTTACCAGGGCCGATTTGGCGCATTTCCACGGCGGCGAAGACGCTTCGCACAAACCCGAGGCCAGCCAGCTGCATCCGGTTTTTGAAAAGGAAGGCGTTCAGGAAATTTCGCTGTTGGACGGCATCGGCGCCAACCATATCGTCGAAAACAATACCAATATTGAAGAGCGGAAAGATGCCGAAAAGGCCAAAGACGACTTTTATCCGATTCTGGGTTTGGATGAAGAGGATTTGAAGTAGACATGACCTGTCCCTATGCCGAAATCTGCGGCGGCTGCCTGCGACGCGGGATGTCCGAAGAACAGTACCGGGAAACCAAGACGGCGGCATTCCGGCGGATTCTTTCCGGCATAAAGGCGGATTTTGCCTTTGGTGAGCCGGTGTTTGTCGCCGACGGTACCCGCCGCCGCGCCGCCATGGCTTTTCGTCGCCGTAAGGGCAAAGTTACGCTCGGTTTTAACGAAGCGGCCAGCGGCAATGTTGTCGACTGCGAAACCTGTGCCTTGCTGACGCCGAAACTGAATGCCGCGCTTCCTGATGTCCGCCGCCTTTTGACCGAGGTCTGTGCTCTGCCTTTTACCGAAAGAAAAAAAGGCAGAAAAGCGGTACCGGTTTTTCTTGATGGCGGCGACGTCTGGCTTTGCGAAGCCGACAACGGCACCGACGTCGTTCTGGAGTTTGACCGTCCTCTGGAACTGGGGCATCGGATGGCGGTGTTTGAGCTGGCGCAGGGTTTTGAAGGCATTATCCGTATTTCGCATCGCCGCCGGCCTGACGCCGAAACTGAGCCGGTCGTCGAAAAAAACGCGCCTTATGTCAAAATTGCCGATACTTTCGTTTATATTCCGGCCGGGACTTTTCTGCAGCCGTCCCGCGAAGGCGAGCAGGCGCTTGTTTCTCTGGTGCTGAAATATCTGGGCGAAACTTCCGGACGCATTGCCGATTTGTTTTGCGGCGTCGGAACTTTTTCATATCCGCTGGCCCGCAATCCGGCCAACCGGGTTCTGGCTGTCGATTCGTCCGAGCGTCTGCTGGAGGGTTTCCGCCGTACCGTCAACAAAAACATGATTCCCAATATTGAAATTGCTGCCAAAAACCTGTTTAAATATCCGCTTGATGCAACAGAGCTCAAGGGTTTCAACGCGGTCGTCTTTGATCCGCCGCGAGCCGGTGCCGCAGCGCAGAGCGCACGGCTGGCCGCTTTGCCGGCCGGCGAAAGACCGGAAAAAATCATTGCCGTTTCCTGTAATCCGGGAACATTTGTCAACGATGCCAATACGCTGGTTTCTGCCGGATACAAACTCGTCGAAGTGACCATGGTCGACCAGTTCGTCTATTCTGACCACAGCGAGCTCGTTGCCTTGTTTACAAAATAAACGGCTTTGGGTATAGTGGAAACAGTTATTAACGGAAAGAATAAAATGCGTTGCCGAATTTTTGCCTTTGTTCTTGTTTTTTTTGCTTCGGCCTGCCGGTTGGGCGGTTCGGACGATGTGATGTGCCCGCGAGTGGTTATCCCGCGTGATACAGCCTACCTGACTCAGATTGTCAATTATCGCGAAGAGTTCCAGATTTCATTGGTCGGCTATGAAGGACACTGCTATTTTGACACCCGCGTCAACCGCGACAAGGCGGTAATTAATCCGGTGTTCAAAATCAAACGTCTGCGCCGGAGCGACGAAACCGACGTCCATTTCGCCTATTATACCGAAACCGTCAAAGGGCCGCCGGCTTACCTTGGGAAAAAGACCTATTACATGGCGGTTGCCGTTCCCGCGGACGAAACGGAAATGACCTATACCGCACCGAGCGTCGAAGTGAAGATTCCCCCGGAGATGAAATATGAATTCGACATTAATCTCGGGCTGGTCATCAGTCCCGAAGAGGCAAAATATAACCGGCGCACTTTCGACGTCGATTATCGTTATGTTGACGAATAGTTTTTCAAAAAAATTGAGGAGTAGATACCAATGAATTTTTTCAGTGACAAAAAACTGCCCGAAATGGCCAATGCCATACGCTTTCTGAGTGCTGACGCAATCGAAAAGTCAAAATCCGGACACCCCGGAATGCCGTTGGGCATGGCCGATGTTGCCGCGGTTTTGTTTTCAAAGTTCATCAAAGTCAATCCGACAGAACCGCGCTGGTTTGACCGCGACCGCTTTGTCCTTTCGGCCGGTCACGGTTCCATGCTGCTTTATTCGCTGCTGTATCTGCTCGGCTATGAAGATATTAATGTTGATGACCTGCGCAATTTTCGCCAGCTCGGTGCCAAGACGGCCGGACATCCGGAATACGGGCATCTGGCCGGAATTGACATGACGACGGGTCCGCTGGGGCAGGGAATTTCCTCGGCGGTCGGCATGGCGCTGGCCGAACGGATTGTCAACGCCAGATTCGGCGATGAACTCTGCTCGCATTATACCTATGTCATCAACGGCGACGGCTGCCTGATGGAAGGCATTTCCGAAGAAGCCGTTTCCTTGGCCGGCCATCTGGGCTTAAATAAGCTGATAGTTTTCTGGGACAATAACAATATTACGATTGACGGTACGGTCGACAAAGCCAACTCTACGGATCAGATTAAGCGTTTTCAGGCGGTCGGCTGGAATACGATCGAGATTGACGGCCATGATTATGCGCAGATTGAACGGGCGATTTTGCAGGCACAGAAAGCCGGACAACCGACCCTGATTGCCTGCAAAACCAAAATCGGTTATGGTGCCCCGACCAAATGCGGCACGTCCAAATGCCACGGTTCGCCGCTTGGCGCCGAAGAAATTGCCGCCATGCGCAAGGCTCTGAACTGGAATTATGAGCCTTTTGAAGTTCCCGAAGACATTTTGGCCGCCTGGCGCGAAGCCGGCCGCCGCAGCGTCGCGGCTTATCAGGCCTGGAATAAAAAAGCCGTTGCCGCCGGCGAAACGTTTCTTGACTACATCAATGACCGTTTGCCCGAAAACTGGGACAAGGCCTTAAACGAGCTTAAGGAAAAATCTATTGCCGAAGGCACTAAAGTTGCCACCCGCAAGGCGTCGCAGCTCTGTCTGCAGGCGATTGTGCCGCATATTCCGCAGATTGTCGGCGGTTCGGCGGATTTGGCCGCTTCCAACCTGACTTTCGTGGAGGGAATGAAAACTGTTGTCCGCGGCGACTATAACGGCAACAACGTCATGTACGGCATTCGCGAACATGCGATGGGCGCGGTAATGAACGGCATGGCGCTGCACGGCGGCGTAATTCCCTATGGCGGCACGTTCTTCGTTTTCTCCGATTATATGCGTCCGGCCATGCGTTTGGCAGCTTTGATGGGCGTTCGGGTCATTTATGTCCTGACCCATGATTCTATAGGTGTCGGCGAAGACGGTCCGACCCATCAGCCGGTTGAACATCTGGCGTCTTATCGCTGCATGCCCAATATTCTCACTTTCCGTCCCTGCGATGTAGTTGAAACGGCCGAAGCCTGGCAGTTGGCGCTGGAAGAAGAACATACGCCGAGTATTCTGGCTTTAACCCGCCAGAATCTGCCGATGTTGCGCGAATCTGCCGAATTGAACCGCACGGCTCGCGGCGGCTATATTATCCGCGGCGACAGGGATAACCGTCAGGCAACGCTGATAGCGACCGGTTCCGAAGTTTCTTTAGCCGTTGCTGCCCGGGATAAGTTAAAAGAAGAAGGAATTGAGGTTGCTGTCGTTTCCATGCCCTGCACCGAACTGTTTGACAAACAGCCGATAGACTATCAGGAGGAAATTCTCGGAACTGCGCCGCGTATTGCCGTTGAGGCCGCTTCCAAATTCGGCTGGGAAAAATATGTCGGTCTGCATGGCGATATCATCGGCATGGACGGTTTCGGCGCTTCCGGTCCGGCAGAACAACTGTATGAGTACTTTGGTATTACCGTGGACGAAGTTGTCGACAGTGTTAAAAACCTGATTAAGAAGTAAGATAAAGCCCCGGATTCCCGGGGCTTTCACTATTTCGGCTAATAGTCGCAGGCATATTCCGCGCCGTTATGGCTTGGCGTTTTGCCGGCGTCGGTACCGTTGCCGAACGGACCGAAATCGGGGCCGACACATCCCACAAATCTGATTGAGGCGCCGGCAGCAACGCATTCGGCTCTTCCCGGATGGTTGTTGCAATTATATCCGACAATGCTATAGCAGGTTTCATAATCGCAGCTTCCAGGCAGACAACACCAAAATCCGAGACGTCTGTTTACCGGTGCGCTCGGGCAGCTCTTTGAACAGTAGCCGCCTCTGTATATCCCGCCGACGGAAGAACAGGCGTTTTCGGAAAGGCAGGAATAGGGGAAGTGGTCACTTTCGCAGTAAGTGCTGCAACGAGAACTGTCCGCGGAACAAACGCTTCCTTCGCAGTATTGCCAGCTTCCGCCGCAGTCATAATAACCGGGACACGGGTCGCAGTTCTCGCAGGCCGAATATTTTGCGGTTGCCCCGGAGTAACAGATTGAAGCGCCCGCAGCCGCGCCGCATTCGCAGGAGCTGTAACCGGAGCAGGGATTTTCCTTGCAGGTTATGTAAGAAGAATCGTAAGGGCATGTTCTGTCGGTTATGTACCCGCTCGGACATGAAGTTTCCGTAAAGCCGGCTTCCTTGCAGGCGCGTGGACGGTCTTCGACACATTTTGCAAAATAGGCGGAGTTATAGGGGCATTGTCCGGAAGGATAAGCGGGGAGGGAACATGAAGTGACGGAATATCCCTCGTTCTTGCATTGTTGCACGGTATCGACTTTATAATCGTCATCGCCTTTCAACGAACTAAATCTGGCATCGCCGCAGTCGCCGGCGCCAAGGAAACAGACGGCAGCGAGTTTAAGGGAAGAGGAAATATCGGATATGGGCTTCAACTCAATAGGTGTGTCTGTGTGTGTATGTGAAGGAAAGTCGGGAGCGGCCATGGAAACGGCCGGTACCAGCAGTAGAGTTGCAGAAGATAGAAGCAGATTTCGCATGATCGTTCTCCCGAAAGTTCAGAATTGAAGTCCATATCTGAATATCAGGATACACTGATTTGTCGGAAGAGTCAACTATTAATGAGACTGCATTTTTTTCTGTCTACCAATAGTGGGGGTGGATTTATTTCCCGCAAACGGGATGATGCCGGCAGAATTTTAACCAGAGCCGCAAAGTCAACGGCTGCGGGACAGAAAACGTCTGTTGTCCTGCGTTTGGGCGGCGTTTCTCTGCGTAATAATGATGGTGTCTTCGCCCTGAATCTTGCTGGCTGCGGCCGCCTGAACATATTCTTCGCTTTTGCAGGCTTTTTTGTAAAGCGTATACCCGTCTTTAAAAGTTGTTTTGGCATAGGCATGCAGCGTTTTTTTGAAATCTTCGCTGATGTCTGCGTCTTTTTCCAGAAAACGGGCAAAATTAATGGTTGCGGTTTTTTCGCTGCCGTCGGGTTCGACGAGCGTCAGGTCGAAGCTGTAACATTTTTTCAGCCTGCGCATATATTCGGCATTGTGTTTTTTAGCCGCGTCAAGCGTCAGGGCTTTTTCCCGGATTCGATACGGAAAAGATTTGTGAAACCATTTTTCTGCCATTCTGCGATGTGCCTTTTCATAGTAGTCTTGAAAAGTTTTTTGCCACCAGTCGCTCATGCCGTTGACAATCAGCGACAGTTCTTCTTTGGCGGGAACTTTGGAAATATTTGGTTTGATTCTGCCGTCTTTAAGTGCCTGAACATAAAAGCCGTAACGGTTTCCGAAAGAACGAAAATCTTTGGTCTGCAAATATTTTTGTCTCATTTCGAGCAATTCGGAAATCTGGGCGGATATTTCGTCGTGAACGCAGATTTTGGCAAACTGCAGCAGGCTGATGCCGAAGTCCTTGATGCCTTTGGCGTCGTTCATTTCGTGTGTGCCTTCGTGAATGGCGCAGGATTTGATTCTGCTTTTGCTGTTGTATACCGCGGCAGTTCGTTTTTCTTTCCGGTAGGTTTGCCTGTCCATGCCGGCAGAATCGACGACAAAATATTTCAATGCGATTGTTTTGGTTTCGGAAACGTAGCCGCCCAAGGTTCTGAAGTTTCTTTTCAGATAGGCGGTATCAACGATAACCGTATCGACCTTGTATTTTACCTCGCGGAAGTTTTCGGGAACATTGCTCAAAACAACCGCTTCGCCGTTGAAGGCGGCGTCAACGGCCAGCGAAGCCGTGTCCAGCGGAAATTTCGTCTTGTAGTCGGAAACGTCGGCGCCCTGCGGCGATTGAACCGCCGCTGCCGAAAACAGGGTCATAATCGAGCCGATGACAAAAGTGTCGGCAATCCTCAACCGGTTTTTTCTTTGCAAAAGCCAGTTCTTGATTCTTTGTTTTGCCGGTTTGCCGTTCTCCCGTTTCATCTCCAATCCCCGTTTGTTCAAATCATAACATAAGGGGCTGAAAATATCCACAAAATTCGCGAAAATGCTGCCCGAAGCAAAAAGATCGGCGGCTTTAATTTAATGTTAAGCACGGTTTTGTTATAATCCGTCGTAGACGTTTATGAAAAGAGGAATATTTAAGAGTTGCGGACATGAAAGTTTTGGTACAGAGAGTCAAAAGGGCCGGCGTTGAAGTCGGGGGAGAAAAAGTCGCTGCAATTGCCGCCGGCCTGCTGGTTTTTGTCGGCGTCGAAAAAGGCGATGCCCGGCCGCAGGCGGAATATCTGGCGGCCAAGGTTGCCAATCTGCGTATTTTTGAGGACGAAAACCAAAAAATGAATCTGTCGGCGCTGGACATTGGCGGCGAGATCATCGTCGTTTCGCAGTTTACGCTGGCCGGCGACTGTACCCGCGGCAATCGCCCGGGATTTGACAATGCCGCGCGCCCCGAAGATGCCAAACCCTTATACGAATATTTTTCGGATTGTCTGCGTGCCAAAGGCTTGCATGTTGAAAACGGCATTTTTCAGGCCGATATGCAGGTTTCGCTGATAAACGACGGTCCGGTAACTTTTGTTTTGGAGAAAAAGTAAAATGGCTGATGCAAACAACAATCTGCCGCAGCCGCTGCATAATGCAGCCGGTTCGCTGGCGCCGCAGCGTCCGACCGAGTTTGCAGGCATACTGCGCCTGTTGTCGACACTTTCTTATCAGGACAGGGAACAGATAAGCGCCTATGAACGGCAGGTCTACGACATGCTTCGTTCCAGTCCGCAGAATCTTGACGGTCTGGTTGCGTTTCTGCGCATTCAGCTGATGCAGGGGAATCATCAGAAAGCCAAGGCTGTCGCCAACCGGATTTGGGAAATCGGCGGAACTCTGGATCATGAAGCTGAAAAAAGTTATGTCAACGATTTGCTTAATCTCGGTCTGGTCGAAATGGCCTCGATTCTTCTGCGGCCTTATTTTGAAAGAATGAGCGCATATGTCGGCGAATACGGCCATCTGTTTTTAAAGTATGCCATTGCCGCCGGACTGCTCAATGTCATTGAGAAAACGGCGGTATTGCTGCCGTCCGTCGGCGTCCGCAAAGCTCTGACCGATTTTGCCGCCGTATACCGGCACCTGAATTATGCCGACGCCTTTAAGGGAATTCAGCGCTCGGTGCTGGACAACGTCAGGGACACGCTCTGTGCCTATGAATTTAATCTCTATACTGACCGTGGTTTTACCGATTTGGAAATTTTGCTTTACGTCGGCAACGAAACTCTTGATTGCGAACGTCTGCGCGAGTTTGTCGATCTGCAAGCTTCGGCCGTCTGCTCGGCCAAAGGCGTCAAAAGGCTTAACAATCTGAGCTTTGTTATTCGTCCGGTCGGCGAATATACTAAGCCGGCCGTTTAGTCCCGCCCGGCGTAATGATGTCGGGCAGAGCCTTGTCCGGACGTCTCCGACGCTCAGCCTGATTTACCTTGTCTTTGATTTTTTCACCGGCGGCCGTGAACAGTTTTTTCATCAGCCGAAAAGCGACTTCCTGTTCGTTTTCGTCGCTGTTGAACAGTACAAAACGGTTCTGATGCTCTATGACTGAAGATTTTTCGTCCGGAAACTCCGCCTCGACCGAAACGACCATATGCAAACGGTTGGTGCTGGAGTTAATCGGGTCAACCTTTGCTTTCAGAACTTTGGTTCTGATAATGTAGTCGGCAAGATCCTTTTTGTCGGTAATAAAATAATTTTCATCATCGGCAAACATGTCTCTGACCGTTTTGGCGTGAACCGCGGAAGTGCTCTTGTCAAAAAATTCGGTCGGCTCGACATATACCAGGCCGCGCTTGTCGTCCTGCGGTGCCGGCTCAGAAACCGGAAGTGCCGCAACAGTGGCGGAACCGGACGCTTGTACCGCTGCCGCAGGCGGCAACGCATCGCTTTCCGGCGCCTTGTGCTTGGCAAGTTCTGTCTCATCCGTAGGCGGAATAACCTCCGGTTTACCGCCCTCAATTTCAGAGTAGCTGGTGTTGACTTCGTTAACGATGTCGGTCATGGTCTCCCTGCTGTCCGCATCCGGCTCGCTTTCCGCCTGTTCGGCCATGGCCTGCAGAATACTGTCCGGATGAATATAGCCTTCCGCTTCGACGCAGAGTTCTTCGGCGTCCTGTTTGGTTGTGCGCACCGCAAGATCCTCAACGGCGTTATCTACCAGATTGTAGACCAGAACATTGTAGTCGTGTTCGTTCATTTCGTCCCGCAGCGTGCTTACTTCCGCTGCCGAACTTACGGCCAGAAAACTGGCTTTGTCGGTAACGCGGACGCGGATGGTCGATTTGGCTTCGTCCGGCGTAAATCTTTCGCAGGCCCTGCCGCTGATGCGGATGGCGCCGTCATCGCTGCGAAAAGCGGCGTCTTCGGCTTTTGCGGCGTTTGCCGCCGCCAGAAGACAAAAAAGATATATGCCGGAACAAAGCAGTTTCATTTACCACCAGCTTTTGTCGTCATTCTGGAGCTGACGGATGGTTTCCGTCCACTCGTTAATCTTGTTGTTGTCCTTGTCGTTCAGGATAATTTTGTATTCGATAATCGGCGTTTCCGCACCCTGAACCGGAATTTCCTTAATCTGCGTTTCCAGATAATAGTCGGCGTCGTTCAGGTTGTTGACGACGGTATAGGTGCGTGATCCTTCGATAATCTGCCGGGTGGCGTCTTTGGCGTAATAAAGGCCGTCGGGCAGGGTCTTGCTCATTTTCTTGAATTCGGTAATGTAAATTTTCGGTGCCGGCGTTTTTTCGTAGACTTCGGCGCTTTGGTCCAGCATCCGGTTAACGGAACGGGTAGCGGCCAGGGCGTAGACGTCGGGCGTCATCATGTCATTGACCTGTTCGTCGGCATAAGGGCTTTCAATCACGAAAGTCGGCGCTTTCTTGCTGCCGAAAATCGGTCCTTCGCAGGCGGCAAGCCAGCAGGCTGCGGACAAAAAAAGCAGTTTTTTCATAAACTTTATTCCTGAGTTAAATTTATTTTTTTTCTACTATAACGTCTTTTTCTCATTTTCACATTATGTTTTTTAAGTTATTCACTAATTGCATTTTATAAAAATATCGGCTAGATTATCGACCAATGGCTTAGAACCGTTTTGAGACTGCTATGATACGTTTTTTCTTTCTCCTGCTGCCGCTGCTGTTTTTGTGTTCCTGTGCGGCGCCGACGACCCGCCGGCCGGGCATCCCCGCCGTCGACAGTTACGATATGCGCGAGATTCGCAGGGAACTGCGCAAATTTTCCTATGACGAGGCGACCCGCCGCCGTCAGCGCCTTGGTCAGATTGCTTACAATATACGCCGGTCGACCGGTCAGGAACTCTGCGATCGCCGGCTGCTACCCGACATCGGCGTCGATTTCATGCGCATTAACCGGCTGACGGTTCCGAAATGGAGATCGTCCTATGACATTTACCGTGAGGAGCATGAAGATGCTCAAACCGTTTACCGGCGCAGAACCGGCGAAATATGGATTGAAGGCGTATACAAAAATTCGGCGGCCGAAAAGGCGGGACTGAAAAAAGGCGACCGCCTGGTCAGCGTCAACGGCTTTGCCGTTCCGGACGAAGACAATGCTTTTGAACAAATTTTCAAACATTTGCAGCAGGGCGGGGAAACGCTTCCTGTGGAAATTGTCGTCGAACGCGGCGGTAAAATAATGAAATTCTCTTTTCGGCCGGACATGCTTTGCCCGTATAATGTCAGCGTCGATGAAAATGCGCCGGAAATCAACGCCTATGCCAACGGCTATGGTATTGTCATGACGGCGCGGATGATGGATTACATCAAAGACGATACCGCGCTGGCCGCCGTTATTGCGCATGAGATGGCGCACAATGTGCTCGGACATAACGCTTCGTCGAACGACAACGCATTAATCGGCCTGCTGCTGGGAGCTGCGGTTGATTTCTCTGCCGGCGGCGACGGCAGCGCGATGGCGACGGGAATGTATATCGGGAACAATGCCTATTCGAAAGAATTTGAAATGGAAGCCGATTATGTCGGCTACTATCTGTTGGCTCGCGCCGGTTACGATTATAAGCACGCCGCCCTGATGCAGAAAATGCTGGCGGCTCTGGCTCCGATGGACATTTATATATACAGCGACCCCGAAAGCACGCATCCGTCTTCGTCCGTCCGCCTGGCCCTGGCACGCGAAACGGCTAAGGAAATCGATCTGAAGCTGGCGCTCGGCGACAAGCTTTCCGAGCTGTATCCCGATTTTGACAGAGTTAACGAATATCTCCGCGACAAAACGGACATCACAAAGGAAAAAGGTCTATGGTAATTACCTATTCGGTCATCTTGATTGGATTGTTGTTTTTAATCCGCCCGCTGCAAAAGAACAGTTTTTACATTCTGCATGCGGCGCTGGTCATTCTGGCCGCCTATTACATCGAAACGCATTATTTCCGCGCCTCAGTTTTTGGCGCTAAAACGCTGCTGCTGTTTGTGGTGTTCCAGTTCGTGTCGATAAACGTCGTTACCGTTCTAGCCTACTGGGTTGATAAGCGCGCGGCCGTCCGCGGCGCCTGGCGCGTGCCTGAAATCAATCTTCATACGCTGGAGTTTCTCGGCGGCTGGAGCGGGGCACTGCTGGCCCAGCGCCTGTTTCGCCACAAAACGAAAAAACGCAGCTATCAGTCGATGTTCTGGTTTATCCTGCTGATGCAGGCCGCGGCCGTATACGTCATACTCAGGTATTTGGGATTGCTTTAGTTTAAACTTGCATAACCCGGGCTTTGTCTTTATGATACCCCTGTTTTTGCAAACGAATTGGAAAAAAATATGGCAGAAAATGAATTAAAAGCGGTGTCGGAAATCAAATTTACCGAGCACTATAACCGGATGTGGCCCTTTGTTAAGCCCTATTGGATTCGCGCTTTGGTGGGCATTTTGCTCTGTATTCCCATCGGCGCGCTGGATTCCGTGGTGGCTCTGGCGCTCAAGCCCTATATGGATTTGGTGCTGGTTGACAAGACGGACCGTTCGCCGGCTTATATTCCGCTTTTGATTGTCGCCTTTACGACCGTGCAGGGGTTTCTGAACTACGCCGCAACCTATCTCAACACATGGGTTGGCACCAAAATCAATCAGGATTTGAAACGCGCCCTGTTTAAAAAACTGCTGAGCCTTGAAATCGCCTTTTACGATAAAAACAATTCAGGCTATATTATGCAGCGCTTTTCCAGCGATGCCGACATGGCCTGCACCGGCCTGCTGGACAATCTGAAAGTCTTTATTTCGCGGCTGTTTTCGTCCCTTTCGCTGATTTGCGTCCTCATTTACAACTCGTGGCAGCTGTCGATCATCGCCATTGTCGTTCTGGGCTGCGCCTTGCTGCCGCTGGCTTCCGTCAAACGACGCATTAAGTTTATCGTGCTCAAGAATGTTACCGAAGCCTCAAAGGTTTTTACCAATTACAACGAAACCTATTCCGGTGCCAAGACCATATATTCATACAATTTGCAGCAGAAAATTTATAACAAATTTGACAACACCCTGCGCACCATCTTCAAACTGACCATGAAAATGGTGCAGAAAACCGCCTGGATGACGCCTTTGATGCACATTATCATTTCCGTCGGCATCGGCGGCGTCATCGGTTACGGCAGCTACCTGATTGTCAACGGCACCATTACCAGCGGCAACTTTGTGTCTTTCATAACCGCGCTGGTCATGCTCTATACGCCGATTAAAGGCATCGGCAAAAACTTCAATAATGTCCAGATTTCGTTTTTGGCCATTGAGCGCGTCATGGATATTCTGGATATGGATCCGGCGGTTAAGGACAGGGCAGACGCCAGAGTTCTGAAACAAATTGAAAAAGGCATTACGTTTGATGACGTGACTTTTGAGTATGTTCCCGGCACGCCGGTTTTGAAAAACGTAAGCCTGAATGTCAGGGCCGGAAGCACGGTTGCGGTCGTCGGCAATTCCGGCGGCGGCAAAACCACGCTGGTTAACCTGTTGCCCCGTTTCTACGACGTAAAGTCCGGTGCGGTCAAAATCGACGGGCAGGATATCCGCAGCCTGACGATGGAATCCCTGCGTGAAAAAATTGCCGTTGTCTTTCAGGACAATTTTCTGTTTGAGGGCACCATTCGCGACAATATTACGCTGGGCAAGGAAAATGCGTCTGACGAAGAAATCGCCGCAGCGCTCAAAATGGCGTATCTGGACGATTTTGTTGCCGGTCTTGAAAACGGTGTCGATACCGAAATCGGCGAAAGGGGCGCGCTGTTGTCCGGCGGTCAGCGTCAGCGTCTGGCCATTGCCCGCGCTTTTATCAAAAATGCGCCGATTGTCATTCTGGACGAGGCGACTTCCGCACTGGACAACAAGTCTGAAGCCGTGGTTCAAAAAGCCATTGACAACCTGATGCAGGACCGTACCGTTTTTGTTATTGCCCATCGCTTGTCTACCGTTCAGAATGCCGACAAAATCGTTGTCGTTAACGATGGCCGGATTGTTGAAGAAGGCACGCATGACGAACTGCTGGCCATCGACAATGGCGCCTATAAGGCGCTGTATAACGCCCAGTTCAAGAAAAAAGCGGCTTAGAAACGGCAATGAAACCATTTGGCATAATGGTTTTGTTCATTTCAGATATTCTTTGTTTTGATAAAATTTGAGAATGGAGCTTTTGACCTGGTCGAGCGTTTCCTGCAAATCGGCTTTGTCGTAACGGAAATAGGCGGTCACGGCTTCTTCGTCGCGCCGGGCAAACAGGTTGCGGTTAAGCTGTTTGAGCGTTTCGATGGTGCTTTGCGAAATATGGTCTTCTTTGCTCTGTTTGAACAGAAAATTAACTGTTTTTCCGCCGATGTCGTGCTCGGAACAAATCCGCATGAAAGCGTCAAAAACGCCGGCCGGGCTTTTTTCGGCCGCAAAACCGGGACGGCGGCAGAACATGACGGTTTTAATCCGTCCGGACATATAGTCGCTGTCAGCGCGGGCGTTGAACAAATCCTGCACGCAGTCGGCCATCAGCGCCAGTTCGCTGCCGGAAACCTCGTCTTTTTCCGGCTTGACAATCCGGTCGCGTATGGCTCGTTTGTAAAGCAGAAATTTGTCGTCTATCTGATTGAGGTCGTTCTTTTGCAGATAGGCTTCACGCTCTTCAATCAGTTCCTCCAACAGACCCGATTTGACAAAGGCGTCGTGAACCTGAATAATCTGAATGATGTCCAATCCGGCAAGATCGGCAGTAATCAGCCCTTTCTGCCGGCAGCGTTCCAGCAAAACGTGCCGCCACAGTTCGCGACGGAGAGCTTTTTCGATTTTCGGAGTGTTGTTGAATTCTTTGTTGAGCTCTTCCTGATAAGCAGCCGCGTTGTCTTTCATCTTTTCGGCGTCGGCTTCAAAGACGAAAACCTTAATCAGGCCCGGAACATTTTCCGCCCCCATGTAGAACTTTGTCTGCTGAAGTTTTCCGTCCGTCAGGGCATCTTCGGCATAAACCGGGACAAAGCCGTGTCCGCCGTCCTTGGCGCCGGTTACCCTTACACGCACGACTTTGACCGCAATCGGCGCGGCGTTTTTTTCGTTGCAATATTTAAGTGCGACGTCGTTGAGGCGGATTTCCAGCAGCTGCTGGCGAAAATCGGCTTTTCCGCCCGGCGTGCCGTGAACCGCGGCCATGGCATAAATGCCGGCTTTGGGAGCTTTCTCTGTCGAGGTCCTGCCGGCGGCAGATTTTCCCCAGCCCAAAGCGGAGCCAAGCTGAGATACAAGCTTTAGCTTGTTCGAATTCTGAGTGAGTTTCTGCGTTTGCGGCAATATTATTCTCCTTTTCGAATAATCCTCCGGCAAAACATTCGTTATTATAACATATTTTTAACCGCAATACAAGCCGTTGCCTTATAATATAACCCGGTTTGACCGGATTTCCACGCCGTCTGTGAGCAGATGAGAAAAATCTTGCAAAAAGCGGGCAAAAGTCTATATTACCTCATAGCAAAAATATTAACCTGATAAGGAGAAAACTATGCCTTTAGTAACAATGCGTCAGATTCTTGACCATGCCGCCGAGAACGGATACGGTGTTCCGGCTTTTAACATTAATGATATGGAGCAGGTTCTGGCTGTTCTGCAGGCCGCTAAAAAAGTCAATGCCCCGGTTATTCTGCAGACTTCTACCGGTGCCCGCAAGTTTGCCGGCGATCCGATGATACGCCATATGGTCGCGGCCGGTATCGAAATGTTCCCCGAACTGCCGATTTGTATCCATCAGGACCACGGTTCTTCGGTCAATGTCTGCCAGTCTGCCATTGTTAACGGCTATTCTTCGGTTATGATGGACGGTTCTCTGGAAGCTGACGGCAAAACGCCCTCTTCCTATGAATACAACGTCAAAGTTACCAGCGAAGTCGTCGCCCGCGCTCATGCCGTCGGCGCTTCCGTCGAAGGCGAACTCGGCGTCATCGGTTCTTTGGAAACCGGCAAAGGCGACAAGGAAGACGGTCACGGTGCCGAAGGCGTTATTGACAAGAAACGTTTGGTTACCGACCCGGACGAAGCCAAAAGATTTGTTGAGGAAACTCATGTCGACGCTCTGGCTGTTGCCGTCGGAACTTCTCACGGCGCTTACAAATTTACCCGCAAACCGGACGGTGAAATTCTGGCCATTGACGTTATTGAAAAAATTCACAAGGTTCTGCCCAATACCCATATGGTAATGCACGGTTCCTCTTCGGTTCCGCAGGAGTTGCAGGACTTGATCAACGCTTACGGCGGCGCCATTCCGCAGACCTACGGCGTTCCGGTTGAAGAAATCGTCCGCGGCATTAAGTCCGGCGTTCGCAAAGTCAATGTTGATACCGACTGCCGTATGGCCATTACCGGTGCGATTCGCAAGATTTTTGCCGAAAATCCGAAAGAATTTGACCCGCGCAAATATCTCAAGCCGGCAATTGAAGAAATGCAGAAAGTCTGCGAAGCCCGCTATATTGCTTTCGGCGCAGCCGGACATGCGGACAAAATCAAGGTTATTCCGATGTCGGTTATGGCTAAACGCTATGCTGACGGTGAAATTTAGTTTTTCCGAAAACGAAAGAAAAAGACTGCCCTTGCGGCAGTCTTTTTTATTGCCGTAACGCCCAATGGCTTACCCGGTCAAGTACTTTCTCTCTGTCATTGCCGGACTTGACCCGGACATCTAAAGATACAAGGCACGGCCTTACGATATGCACGTAGAAAGCAACGCGCTTCAACAAAGGTTCTCAAAGCAGCCAGTGAGCGCTCAAGGGCGTCCCCTTGTCAAGCTGGCAACAGCTTGTCAATATCTTTTTCTGCGGGCATATCCAGCAAAGTGATAACCGGCTTCTTGTCCAAAGCGTAACAGATATTGAGCAGACAGCTTAAGGGAAGGCGCAACAGCCTTTCTTCACAGCCTTTTTCAATACTTTTTATTTTTATTTTGGACATTCCGGTCATCTCGCTGACGTCGTCAATATCCAACCCTTGCCGCTGCCTTATTTGTGAAATCTGTTTTCCAAAGTCCAGGAAAAAATTTTTTTTGTAAATGTCAGTAATTTCTCTGTTCATTTTCAACTCCTTTATGTTTTGTTAAAACAAAACCGCCCTTTCGTTTGGAAAAGGCGGAGGATTGCTAAGCAAAACCAGCCGCTGCTCCGGCTGGTTTTGTCTGCAAAATCTTGGTAAACCTTATTGAGTGAGGGACG
>ENA-UONS01000569-UONS01000569.1-human-gut-metagenome-genome-assembly--contig:-CS19-NODE-569-length-41247-cov-12.013061_pt1 | contig 41247 bp, 37 predicted proteins | sample MGYA00242458_ERZ724005 | MGnify/ENA metagenome assembly ERZ724005
AAATCGACTGACCTTTCTTTTTTACCAAACAATATCTTTAATTAAGGGAAACGGGCGCCGCCCAGCCCGAGCTGAGCAAGCTCGTGGAGCTCAGCCGTCTCTACGGCGTGAGCGTCGATGAGCTTTTGAGCCTTGAGGAGGCGGAAAAGGGTGACGCCAAGGCCGCCTCGTCTGTCGACGCTTCCACGCCCGCTCCCGCGCAGGAGACCCTTGCCGCGCTGAAGAAGGTTCGCCGGCAAAAGCTCCTTCTCGGCGCGGCGGCGGTCTGCCTCACCCTCGCCGTCGGTCTGGCACTCTACAATAACCACCGCGTCAAGCAGCTCGAGCGGCAGGTCAGCTCCCTGCAATCACAGATCATGAGCGTGCAGTCCAGCCTTTCCTCGCAGATCGCGGGCATCAGCAGCTCCGTGCGCGAAGCGATGGAGGAGAGCGCCACGCTGACCGCGCAGTTCGACTACACGGTCAAGCGCTTCGACCTGGACGCCTACACCTGCACGGTTGCCTTCGCCCTCCGGCCCAAGACGGTGCAGGAAGACCTTGCCGTCTCCCTCCGTCTCCGCTCCCTTGCCTCCGACGACGAAACGACCGCCGTCGTGCTGGTCCGCGACGAGTACGACGTCTACCGCGGCGAAGCCGTCCTCTCGATGAACGACAACGGCTTTGAGGCCACCGCCGCCTACGATACCGGCGGTGAGCGTCAGCTCGAGACGATTCGCGACCTGCCCGGCTTTGCCGACGAGGCGCTGCCGAAGCTCTATGAGGATCTTTCCTTCGGCTACGTCCTCAGCCGTTCCTATTCCGGCTCGGACATCCGGTGCAGCGTCAGGGGCTGGGAGGACGAGGACCACCGCACCGCGAACCTCTACCTCGGCGCTTATGATGCCGACGTCCGGTCCGCGTGGCTCGACTATCGGGTGGACGGAAAGAGCGCCGCGCAAAGCACGCTCCGGTTCATGGAGGTCGACGACGAACGCTCCGCTGTACTGTGGTGGATCAGCGACATTCCCGATGAGAGCACCGCCGGCTTTTACAGCATCTATGGCGCAGAGGGCGTGGAATTTGGCCTTCCCTACGGTGCGGAGCTGCAGGTCGTATTCCATGCGGAGCTGACCGACGGCACGCGGCTCTCGGCAATGCTCACGCGCGAGATAATGCCCTCCGCCAACAACAGCGCCGACGGCGAGAGCGAGACCACCGCCATGCCCATCATCCTTACAAAAGACTGAGCCGTTCAGAGAGCGCCGCCCGCGGGCGGCGTTCTTTTTTGCGCCGCTCGCGCCAAAGCGTCCAGGAAACGCGCCGCAGCCGTCCGAAATTTTGACGGAAAAAGGGCTTGCAAAGCCCTCGCGTTGTGCTATGATGAGGCCGAAACGAAGCGCGCGACGCGCGCATTTCCGAAAGAGAGGATGAGGAGAGCTTGTTGGAATTTTTAGAGCAGGAGCACATCAGCCCCGCGCTGCTCGACGGCGTCCGCGCCTACCGCGCACAATACCCCGCCGAGCCGGCGCTGCAGGGCCGCATCCCGCAGCCGCGCTATCATTATTATGGGAAAGAGGTCTGGGAGGCCGCCATCGCCGCGCTGCTGTGCGGCGAGAACCTGCTGCTCGCCGGCAGCAAGGCGACCGGCAAGAACGTGCTGGCCGAAAATCTGGCGCAGGCCTTCGGCCGCCCCGCGTGGGACGTTTCCTTCCACGTCAGCATGGATGCCGCCGGGCTCATCGGCATGGACACCTTTGAAAACGGACAGGTGACCTTCCGCCCCGGCCCCGTCTACCTCTGTGCGAAGCACGGGGGCTTCGGCGTGCTCGACGAGATCAACATGGCCAAAAATGAGGCTCTTGCCGTGCTGCACGCCGCGCTGGACTTTCGCCGCGCCATCGACGTTCCCGGCTACGACCGCGTGACGGTCGACCCCGCCGCGCGCTTCATCGGCACGATGAACTACGGCTACGCCGGCACGCGCGAGCTGAATGAAGCGCTCACCTCGCGCTTTGTCGTCATTCAGATGCCGCCCATCGCGGAGGACGGTCTGGATCGTCTGCTCGGCGAGGAGTTCCCCACGCTGGAAAAAAAGTACCGCGGACAGCTCGTGCAGCTCTTTCTCGACCTGCAAAAGAAGTGCGGGAGCGCGGAGATCTCCTCCAAGGCGCTCGATCTGCGCGGGCTTCTGGACGCGCTGCGCCTGATCCGCCGCGGCGTGAGTGCCGGTACGGCGCTCGACATGGGCATCACCAACAAGGCCTTCGACGCCTACGAGCAGAGCCTCATCCGCGACGTTATCGCCGCGCGCATCCCCGCGAAGCTCGACCGCAGCCGCCTGTTCACCGACTGATATGGAAACCGACAGCTACAGCGCCAACCAGCGCCGCGCCATCAATCTGGTCTGGACCGCCTGCGGCGACTATCAATTTGAGCCGCAGTTTCTTGCCCTCAAGGCCGACGGCACGCCGGACTTCTACATGAACTGCGTCATCGGTCTGGTCCGCAAGTGGCTGGGCGACGAGATGCCGCGCCGTCTCTTCGCCCTTTGGGCGGACGACACGCGGCGCTCCGCGTTCGACGACCTCGCGTGGCTCGCGCTGGAAAACGCCGTCTATGAAAAGGAGCTTCCCGTCCGTCCCGTGCTCACGGAGCTGCGCCGCGCCCACGCCGCAGAATTTTTTGCCTCGGAATATCAGCTCTCGCGGCAGGAGTGGATGGACAAGAACCAGCTCGTCTATTCGCTCCAGTCCGCCCGCTGGAGATCTGTCCTTGGGCAGAAGCCGCCGCTGCTCGCCCCGTGGGAAAAGGGACTCTCCGAGGCCCTCGCCTGCCCGGGCACGCTCGACGCGGACGATCTGGAGGCCGCCGTCCGCGCGGCGTTTGAGAAATACCTGCAATTTGACGGCACGCCCCATAAAAAATCACCGTTCCGCCTTCATTTCAGCGACCGCTGGGCGCCGCTGCTCACCAAGCTCCTGCCGGTCGAGATCGTCCGCACCGACGAGCTGACCGTCGGCCGCTCCGCGGTCGCCGGCGAGAACGGGATGGTGCGCGCGTCCAACGCGCTGCGCGCCCAGCTTCGCTCGAACGAGCGCGAAGCGGAGGATCACGACTACATCGAGCGCTGCTTCGGCCGCAGCCTCTATTCCCCGCAGGCGCTCGCGCGCATCGAGCAGCGCTGCTGCACCGGCGATCACCTCGGCTGCCATCTCTGGTTCACCCGCGGCGAGCGCGTGCCGGGCCAGCCCATGCGCGCCGACACGCAGCGTCTTTTCGAGCAGGCTGCCGAGCAGGCCAAGCGCAACCGCGCCGCCTACGTCCGCGACAGCGCACTGCATCAGAATGCTCTCCTGCGCCTGACGGAGCAGATCCGCAACTGTATGCTCATCCATCAGCAGCCCGAGGACATCCTCGCCCGCGAGGGGCGGCTGGACGGTACGCGCGTCTGGCGCGCGCCGGTGCTGCACGACAGCCGTGTCTTTCTCCGCAAGGATGAGGAGAGCCGCGCGGGCTTCACCGTCGACCTGATGCTCGACGCCTCGGCCTCGCGCCTGCACTGTCAGGAGAGCATCGCCATTCAGGGCTATCTTCTCGCCAAAAGCCTTGTCTCCTGCGGCATTCCCGTGCGCGTGACCAGCTTCTGCAGCCTGCGCGGCTACACGGTGCTGCGCGTTTTGAAGGATTTCGGGGACAAAAACGGCGAGCATCGCGTGTTCGACTACTTTGCCGCGGGCTGGAACCGCGACGGTCTGGCTCTGCGCGGCATGGGCGAGCTGATGAAATCGGCTCCCGCGGACAAGCACCTGCTGATCCTGCTCACCGATGCCAGCCCGAACGACAGCCATAAAATTCTCCCGAGCGGCAAAATTCCGCTCAGCCGCGATTATGACGGGCAGCCCGGCATCGACGACACCGCCGCCGAGGTCCGCGCCCTGCGCGCGCAGGGCATCCGCGTCGCCGCGGTGTTCATGGGCGAGAACACCAGCGTTCCGGCGGCGAACGCCATCTATGGCCGCGACCTCGCGCGCATCCGGCGCATCGACCAGCTTGCCGCCGCGGCGGGCCGCCTCATTCAGGACGAGATCCGGGAGCTATCCGGCTAAACAGCAAGGGCGCGTTCAAAAGAACGCGCCCTTTGGCTTTATGTATACCTCTCTGCTCAGCAGCATTCCATCGGATAGGCGAGCTGCCCGACCGGCCCGTGCCGGAGAGCGAATGGCCCGATGAAGATTGATACGGTAAAAAATGAGGAGTACCTTTTTGAGGTACTCCTCTCCATATCGCTGTTCATTTGGGCGGATCCTTTTTGTTTGTGTTGTAATCCAACAGATCGCGAATCCCCTGCATGAGAACCAGAATTCCGATCAGCCAGCAAAAACCTCCCATTGCGAAAGCGAAGGTCCTCTCTCCGGAACCGGGACACATCATAGCGTAGAAGACCAAGATGTAGGCCGGGATCTGTAAAAGGACAAAATAAAGGATCAGCTCGAGCGGCTTTTTTTGCGGAGAATGGCCCCGCCAATGCAGCAGATACGCCACAGTCAATATGACCGCCCCGGCAAATACGGTATGAAAAAGCAGGGGAGCTTCCTGTTCCATCAACATAGTGGGCCCCTCCTTATGTCATAAATTTGCAAATGCTTTTATTTTTCAGCCGCATCTGCTTGATTCGATCTATTGACGATCATTAAACTCCTTATGCCTATCATGCAGCTGTTTTGGAACTACGAGGCAATGAAAAATTGTGTGCCCCATTGAAATTACTCTCTTTGATAACATATGCATCTTATACCAAAAACAGCAAAATGTCAATAAAACATTGTCCAATATTGCCATACGCTCAAATATAACGGTTTACCCGTTTATTATGCTGTGTATCGTTCCCAATACCGTTGTTGCTCTGGCAAGCTCATCCCTCTTCTGTGACCGGGATGCAGACCTCGGTCACAAATTTTCCGGTGTCGCCGGTAAAGCCCTGGTCGATGAGCGTGATCTCACGCGAAAAGCCGGAGAGCCGCAGACGATGCTCTGCCATGAACCGCTCCAGCCTTCGATATTGTTCCGGAGACTGAAGATGATGCCCATGAAAACGGACGCAAACGCAGAGCTTCTCCGGCAGTGAAAGAAACGCGCCGTCAAAGCGGTCGGCCTCATCCAGCAGCAGGAACGCTCCGTCATAGCGGTCATACCGCTTCTCTCTGAGATGCTCCTCGGAAATGCCGAAGCCGACGAACACCGTGTCGTATTGCGCCATATCCTCCACGCGGCCCGCGATAGCTGGGCGGCTCGTTTCATCGTTCATTTCAAGTGTGCTGCGGCTCTTCTTGTCCATCCAGTCAAGGTCCGCCGCCGTGTAGGCCGTCTCCGGCGCGATCTCAAAGAGCGCGCCGCCCGTAACGCCTGCGATGGTCCTCGCCAGCTTTTCCGTTTCGCCGCTGGCGGAAAAATAAGCGACCAATGCCTTTTTCATTCTGCTTTTCCTCCTGTTACAATATATTTGCGGTTTAAGGCACGGCAGCCAGCCGTGTCTTTTTCTGTATTGTTGCCTAAGCTGTTAGAATGGGAGAGTCTTGGCCTGATGTTTTCCTCCAAGGATCATTGCGTCCGTAAAACAGTCCGTCAGCTAGCCTCTCATTCGCAGCGTTCGATTATCGGTCACAATTCCGTGGCAACAACGCTGAACATTTACGCACATATCACCGACGATATGCGGGCAAAGGCGGCGGCAAGCATTGACCGCGGCATTGCAAAGCAGGAACAGATTATACCTCCCGCTCGAAAACCTGCGTCGGAGAATATGGCGGTCTTTACTGCGGTGAAAAGCCAGCGGCGGAAGCAGGGTACCGGCTGCGTCAGTCAGCTCGGCGACCACCTCTGGGAAGGCAAATATTCCCCGAGAGGACCAGATGGCAAAAAGCGCAGCGGCAACGTCTACGCCCATACCCGCGAGGAATGCGAGGAAAAGCTGAAAGCCCTCATTCAAAAAAAGAAAACGGAGCTTGCGGCAGAATGCGAGCGGGCAAGACAGGCATCCTGACAGACAAAAAACGACCACAGAACGCCGTGTTCTGTGGTCAATTTTTATTCCAAAGGTGGAATTCCTATGGCCAAAAAATTTCGGCAAAAATACAGGTTCCAAAAAAGTTGCGAGAATCATAGAAAACGACCGGAAATCTTTCGATTTCCGGTCGTTTCTGGTGCGGACTACTGGACTCGAACCAGTGACCTCATGCGTGTGAAGCATGCGCTCTAACCAGCTGAGCTAAGCCCGCAAATGGTGACCCGTACGGGATTCGAACCCATGTTACAGCCGTGAAAGGGCCGTGTCTTAACCACTTGACCAACGGGCCATATAACGCACGGGATGCTCTCGCATCCCGTGCTCTTTGGTAGCGGCACCTGGATTCGAACCGGGGACACTTCGGGTATGAACCGAATGCTCTGGCCAACTGAGCTATGCCGCCATATTCTGCCCGACAGGACAAGGGACAGTATAACAGGGAGAAGGTCCGTTTGTCAATAGCTTTCTCGTAAAAAATCAAAAAATGCGCGGCACAGCGCACCTTATATTTTCTCTTTACCTTTCCGCGCATCTTTGCTATAATATTAGATTGAATTAGTATCCGCGGCACCTTTGCCGTACAGATCGGAGGTCTCTGCATGAAATACGAACGCTGGCTCATCCCGGAAACGGATGACGCCGCGGTCGAAGCTCTGATGGACGCAGGCTATCCCTATCTGGTATCGACCGTACTGGCCTCGCGAGGCGTCGTCACGCCCGAGCAGGCCGCCGCGCATCTCGACCGCGAACGCTCGCTGGTCTACTCCCCCTTCCTCATGCGCGATATGGACAAGGCCGTGGCGCGCATCGACCGCGCGCTTGCCGGCGGCGAGACCATCGCCGTGTTCGGCGATTACGACGTGGACGGCATCACCTCCACCTGCCTTCTGACCGATTATCTCCGCTCCCGCGGGGCGGCGGTGCTCATGCACATCCCCCGCCGCATCGAGGAGGGCTACGGCCTCGGCTGCGATGCGATCCGCGCGCTTGCCGAGCAGGGCGTCACGCTCATCGTCACCGTGGACTGCGGCATCACCGGCGTGGAGGAGACCGCCTTTGCCGCCACCCTCGGCGTCGACCTCGTCATCACCGATCACCACGAATGTAAGGACGAGCTGCCCGCCGCCTGCGCCGTGGTCGACCCCCACCGCCCGGACTGCGGCTTTCCGTTCAAGCATCTTGCCGGCGTCGGCGTCGCGCTCGAGCTGGTCCTCGCCCTCGGCGGCGCCGAGCGCGAAAGCGCGCTCTTCTCCCGCTACTGCACCCTTGCCGCCATCGGCACCATTGCCGACGTCATGCGCATGGAGGGCGAAAACCGCACCATCGTCCAATGCGGCCTTGAGGGCATCGACCGCAGCGACTTCACCGGACTGCACGCGCTGCTGCGCGAGGCCGGCCTGACCGGACGTCCGGTCTCCTCCGTGCAGATCGGCTTCGTCCTCGCCCCCCGCATCAACGCCGCCGGACGCATGGGCCGTGCAGAGCTGGCCGCCGAGCTCCTGCTCACGCAGGACCCCGCCAAGGCCGAGCGGCTCGCCCGCGAGCTGTGCGACCTCAACCGCGAGCGCCAGAGCGTCGAGCAGGATATCTTCCGCTGCGCCATCGAGCAGATGGACACCCTCGCCCCCACCGAGCGCAACGCGCTCGTGCTCTCGAGCGAGGAATGGCATCAGGGCGTGGTCGGCATCGTCGCCTCGCGCCTTTCCGAAAAATTCTCCTGTCCCAGCTTCATGATCCACCTCGCCGGCGGCATGGGCAAGGGCTCCTGCCGCAGCTATGGCGGCTTCAACCTCTTCGCCGCGCTCGAGGCGTGCAGCGACCTGCTCGTCGGCTTCGGCGGGCACGAGCTCGCCGCGGGCTTCACCATCAAGGAGGAGAATATCCCCGCCTTCCGCAAGCGCATCAATCAATACGTCCGCACCCACTGCGGCGACTCGGCCCCCGTCTCCTCGCTGGAGATCGACGCTGCCCTCACCCGCCCGAGCCTCATCACGCTTCAGGAGGTCGAAGAGCTTTCCCGCCTCGAGCCCTACGGCGCGGGCAACAACCGCCCCGTCTTCTGCCTGCGCGGCGCGCGGCTGGAGTCCATGCAGAGCGTAGGACAGAATAAGCATCTCAAGCTCCGGCTCCAGAAGGGCCACACGAGCTTCGACGGCATCTTCTTCTCCGTCACTCCCGCGGAATGCGGCCTGACCGTCGGCGAGCGCGTGGACGCCGCCTTCTACCTTCAGGTCAATGAATTCCGCGGCAGCCGCTCCCTGCAGCTCCAGCTCGTCGATCTGCGCAGCGCGCACGACCCCGGCGCCCGCGAGGCCGAGCAGCTTGAGCTGTGCCGCACGCTGATCCGCGGCGGCGGCGTGAGTGCGAAGGACGCCGCGAAGCTCCTGCCCTCGCGTGAGCAGTTCGTGCGCGTCTGGCGTGCGCTCGAGCGCGAGGTGGACGGCACGCTCACCTCTCCGGAGCTGCCCTTCCTGCGGCGGCTCTCCGCCGAGGCCCTCGGCGCGGAGAGCTTTCCGCGCACGGTCATGTGCCTCGCGGTCTTTGCCGAGCGCGGGCTCGTGACCGTCGAGCGCCACGACAAATACATCACGCTCCGTCTCACCGGCGGCAAGCGTGTGGATCTTGACGCCAGCCCCTATCTCTGCGCCCTGCGCGAGGGACTGGACGGAACGAAAGGAGGCAGCAGCGTATGAGTGACGTAAAAACGATCGAGCAGACTCCCATTGAGCAGACCCCCCAGCCCATCCCCGAGGTGGTGCAGAAGCAGTACGATCATCTGGTCGAGACCATCCGCGCCTACAACCCCGGCGCAGACTTCGCCCAGATCGACGCCGCCTTCCGCTACGCCGCCGCGCACCACGGTACCCAGAAGCGCAAGGACGGCTCGCCCTTCGTCACCCACCCCATCGCCGTTGCGCAGATCGTAGCCGAGGAGCTGCATCTCGACAGCGAATCCATCATCGCCGCCCTCCTGCACGACTGCATCGAGGACACCGACGCGACCTACGACGACATCGCCAAGCGCTTCTCCCCCACCGTCGCCGATCTGGTCGAGGGCGTCTCCAAGCTCACGCGCGTCCACTACACGAGCAAGGAAGAGGAGCAGATGGAAAATCTGCGCAAGATGCTCATGGCCATGGCCAAGGACATCCGCGTCATCCTCATCAAGATCGCCGACCGCACGCACAATATGCGCACGATGGAGTATCAGTCCACCGACAAGCAGCGTCAGAAGTCGCTCGAGACGATGGAGATCTACGCCCCCATCGCCCACCGGCTCGGTATGCAGCGCATGAAGTGGGAGCTGGAGGACCTTTCCCTCAAATACCTCGACCCCACCGCTTTCAACGAGATCACCCACTCCCTCGAGGAGAAGTCCAAGGAATACGGCTCGTTTATGGAGCGCATCCAGAAGCAGATCGAGGGCAAGCTCACCGAGGACCATATTCCCTTCCGCCGTGTCTACGGCCGCATGAAGCACCCCTACAGCATCTACCGCAAGATGTATGCCCAGAGCAAGACCATGGACGAGGTGTTCGACCTCTTCGCCTTCCGCGTCATCGTCGATACCGTCGCGGACTGCTACAACGTTCTCGGCGTCATCCACGACCTTTACCGGCCCGTGCTCGGCCGCTTCAAGGATTATATCGGCACGCCCAAGCCCAACGGCTATCAGTCGCTCCACACCACGGTCATGGGCCCCGACGGCGTGATGTTCGAGGTGCAGATCCGCACGCAGGAGATGCACGACATCGCCGAATACGGCATCGCCGCCCATTGGAAGTACAAGCAGGGCATCTCCGGCAGCGCCAACGAGCAGAACTACGAATGGGTCCGCCGTCTCCTCGAAAATCAGGAGAATACGGACGCCGAGGAATTTATCCACACCCTCAAGGTCGATATGTTCGCCGACGAGGTGTTCGTCTTCACCCCGCGCGGCGATGTGACGAACCTCCCCACCGGCGCGACGCCCATCGACTTCGCCTACTCCGTCCACTCCGCCGTCGGCAACTCCATGGTCGGCGCCAAGGTCAACGGGCGCATCGTCCCGCTCGACTACCAGCTCAAAAACGGCGACGTGGTCGAGATCCTCACAAGCAAATCCGCCCACGGCCCCAGCCGCGACTGGCTTCAGATCGCCAAGTCCAACGAGGCGCGCGGCAAGATCCGCCAGTGGTTCAAGAAGGAAAAGCGCGAGGAGAACATCCTCAACGGCCGCGCCGCCTTTGAATCCGAGCTCAAGCATTACGGCATCTCCGTCGCCGCCGTCACCGGGGACGAGCTGCGTCCCACGCTGCTCAAAAAGACCGGCTTCGGCAACCTCGACGATATGTATGCCGCCATCGGCTACGGCGGCTTCTCGGCGCAGAAGGCCGTCAACCGCATCCGCGACGAGCTCAAGGCGCTCAACAAGCAGCAGCAGGCCGAGCGCGACGCCACCGTGCCCATCCCCGGCGAGCCGGGCAAGACCCGCCCCGCCGTTCCCATGCGTGAAAAGAGCGAGGACGGCATCGTGGTGCAGGGGCTTTCCAACTGCCTCGTCAAGTTCTCCAAGTGCTGCACACCCGTTCCGGGTGATGACATCGTCGGCTTCATCACCCGCGGCTACGGCGTGTCCGTCCACCGCGCCGACTGTCCCAACGCCGCGCCCGAGCGCCGCCGTCCCGAGGAGGCCGGCCGCTGGGTCAAGGTCAGCTGGGGCAAGGACGTCAAGCAGTCCTACCAGACCTCGCTCGACATCTACGCCAAGGACCGCATCGACCTCGTGCTCGACGTCTCCGCCGTCCTCTCGTCCACGCAGACCCGCGTCGCGGGCCTCAACGCCAAGACCACCGCGGACGGCTTCGCCCTCATCCATCTCGAGATCTTCGTCGCCGACAGCGAGCAGCTCTCCGCCGTCATGCGCCGCCTCCATCAGATCAGCGGCGTGATGAAGGTCGACCGCCCCGCCGGCTGACGCTCTGAATTTTATAAGGAGGAATTCTATCATGCTTTCCATCAACGTTTCCCACGCAAAGCCCTTCCTTTCCTATCCCTATGAAGAAGTCCTCTGCCCCCGTCTCGAGCGCGCGCAGCGCGAGCTCCTCAACGGCGGCGGCAAGGGCGACGATTTCATCGGCTGGGTCCGCCTGCCCGCGCAGTACGACCGCGCGGAATATGCGCGCATTCTCGCCGCCGCAAAAAAGATCCAAGGCGACTCCAAGGCCCTTGTCGTCATCGGCATCGGCGGCAGCTACCTCGGCGCGCGCGGCGTGATCGAGTGTCTGTGCTCGCCCAACTACAACCTGAAGAAAAAGGACACCCCCAACGTCTACTTCATCGGCAACGGTCTGTCCTCCGCCGCGCTGCGCGAGGTGATGGAGCTCATCGGCGACGATGACTTCTCCGTCAACGTCATTTCCAAGTCCGGCACGACCACCGAGCCCGCCGTCGCCTTCCGCTTCTTCCGCGAAAGGCTTGAGCAAAAGTACGGCAAGGCGGGCGCGGCGCAGCGCATTTACGCCACCACCGACGCGCACAAGGGCGCTCTCAAGTCCCTCGCGGACGCCGAGGGCTACGAGGAGTTCGTCGTGCCCGACAACGTCGGCGGACGCTACAGCGTCCTCACCGCGGTCGGCCTGCTCCCCATCGCCGTCGCGGGCGTGGACACCGACGCGCTGCTCGCCGGCGCGCGGGAGATGGAAGCGCTCTGCGAGATCGCGGACTACACCAACCCCGCATGGCAGTACGCCGCCATGCGCCACGAGCTCTACCGCTCCGGCAAAAAGATCGAGCTGCTCGCCTGCTTCGAGCCGTCGTTCCGCTTCATGGCGGAGTGGTGGAAGCAGCTCTACGGCGAGAGCGAGGGCAAGGAGGGCAAGGGCCTCTTCCCCGCCAGCGTCGATTTCACCGCCGACCTGCACTCCATGGGCCAGTATATCCAGCAGGGTGAGCGCACGCTGCTGGAGACCGTCGTCCGCTTCGCCGCCGATCCTGACCAGCTCACTGTCCCGCACGACGACGTCAACGGCGACGGCCTGAACTTCCTCGAGGGCAAAACCATGGACTTCATCAACCGTCAGGCGATGGACGGCACGCTCCTCGCCCACGTCGAGGGCGGCGTCCCCAACCTCATCGTCTCCGCCGGCGAGCGCAATGCCCGCACCCTCGGCGAGCTCATTTACTTCTTTGAGTTCTCCTGCGGCCTGTCCGGCTATCTGCTCGGCGTCAATCCCTTCGATCAGCCCGGCGTCGAGGCCTACAAGAAGAATATGTTCGCGCTGCTCGGCAAGCCCGGCTACGAGGAGGCCGGCGAGGCTCTGCGCGCCAAGCTCAGCAAATAAGCGATAAGGAGAACCGCCATGAAAGCAGTCCTCATGCGCGTTCAGCGCGCCAGCGTCACCATCGACGAGCTGGAAACGCGCTCCATCGGCAGGGGCTTTCTCATCCTCCTCGCCGTCACACACGACGATACCGAGGCCCAGGCCGTCAAGCTTGCCGACAAGCTCTGCTCGCTCCGTCTTTTTGAAGACGCCGACGGCAAGATCAACCTCACGCTCGACGAGGTCGGCGGCGAGATCATGATCGTTTCGCAGTTCACGCTCTACGGCAACTGCCGCAAGGGCCGCCGCCCCGAGTTTCTGAACGCCGCCCGCCCCGAGACCGCGATCCCCCTCTACGAAAAATTCGTCTCCCTCGTCCGCGCCAAGGGCTATCATGTCGAGACCGGCGAATTCGGCGCCTACATGGCGGTCGATTCCGTCAACGACGGCCCCTTCACCCTCATCGTGGACACGAAGGATCTGGAAGCTCCCAAGTAACCGAACGGAGGTCAATTTTATGAAAGTCATCACCACCGTCGTCGGCGAGCTCGGCACCAACTGCTACCTGCTCATCGACGAAGCCACGCGCGAGGCCGCGCTCATCGACCCCGCCGATTCCCCCGACGAGCTCTCCGCCCTCATCGAGCGCGAGGGTGTCACGCTGCGCTATATCCTCCTCACCCACGGCCATCGCGACCACACGCTCGCCGCACCCGCCATGCACAAGCGCTATCCCGCGGCCGCGGTCTATATCCACCGCCTTGACGCGAACGGCTCCGGCATCTACCACTATCCGCTCGAGGGCGTCATCGACGGCCTGAACTATTACGACGAGGGCGATACGCTCCCCCTTGGCTCGCTGACGATCTCCGTCCTCTACACCCCCGGCCACACCGCCGGCAGCGTCACGCTCAAGGTCGGCGATGCCCTCTTCGTCGGCGACACGCTCTTTGCCGGCTCCTGCGGCCGCACCGATCTTCCCGGCGGCGACCCGATGGAAATGCTTGCCTCCCTGCGCCGCCTCGGCTGGCTGGAGGGCGACTACACCGTTTACCCCGGCCACATGGACTCCACCACCCTCGCGCGCGAGAAGCAGTACAATCCCTTTATCCGTCAGGCATTACGATAAAAAGGAGCGCACACCCTTATGAAGCTCGAGCTCATTGGGCACGATGAAAAATACGCGGTCGAGCAGAGCCTGCTCACCCTCTTTCCCGACGAGCGGCCCGTCTACGGCCCCGTCACGGACGAGGACGCGAGCGCGGCGCGCATCACGCTGACCGAGGACGCGGACAGCGTCTGCGTCACCACCGAGCTGCGCTGCGGCGGCAAAGCCGCCGCCGACTGCTACAGCTATCCCCTCTCCGGCACAGACTATGAAAAGGAAGGGCAGCGCCGTCACGCGCTGGGCCTGAGCTTCTTCCGCGCGGCGAAGGAGGTCCTTGGCGTCACCCCCGCATGGGGCAGCCTCACTGGCGTGCGCCCGAGCAAGGTCGCCGTGTCGCTTTTGCGTGAGGGCAAGTCTCCCGCCGCCGTCCTCACCGAGCTTGAGGAGGTCTACTCCGTCACGCCGCAGCGCGCCCGCCTCGCGCTCGAGGCCGCCGAAACGGGACTTCGCGTGCAGAACGACCTCAAGTCGAACGACATCTCGCTCTACGTCGGCATCCCGTTCTGCCCGACCCGCTGCGCCTACTGCAGCTTCGTCGCGCAGAGCGTGGAGAAGTCCTTCGCCCTCGTCGAGCCCTACCTCGCCGCCCTTTTCGACGAGATCGAGCAGGCGGGCGCGATGGTCCGCTCCCTCGGCCTGCATATCAAGTCCTTCTACATGGGCGGCGGCACGCCGACCACGCTCACGGCGGAGCAGATGGACCGTCTGCTCACAAGGCTCGAGCGGAGCTTCGATTTCACCTCCCTTGCGGAGTCCACCATCGAGGCGGGCCGCCCCGACACCATCGACCCCGAAAAGCTCGCCGTCCTCCGCGCACACGGCGTCACCCGCGTTTCCGTCAACCCCCAGACGATGGAGGACCGCGTCCTCGCCGCCATCGGCCGCCGCCACACGGCGGACGACATCCGCCGCGCCATGCGCGAGGTGATGGCCGCAGGCTTCCCCCACGTCAATATGGACCTTATCGCCGGTCTTCCCGAGGACACGCCCGAGGGCTTCCGCCGCAGCCTCGACGAGGTGCTCTCCATGGGCGCGGACAACATCACCGTCCACACGCTGTCCCTCAAAAAGGGCAGCCGCATCACGCTCGAGGGCAGCCGCATCCCGTCCGCAGATGAAGTCGCCGAAATGCTGGACTATGCCGACCCCACGCTGCGTAAACATGGCTTTGAGCCCTACTACCTCTACCGCCAGAAGTATATGTCCGGCAGCTTTGAAAACGTCGGCTGGACGCGCCCCGGCGGCGAGGGCCTTTACAACATCTACATCATGGAGGAGCTGCACTCCATTCTCTCCCTCGGCGCGGGCGGCTCGACCAAGATGGTCGGCGGCGGGCTGATCCGCCGCGCCTTCAACGCCAAATACCCCCGCGAATACATCGACCTCGCGGAGAAGCGCAGCGCCAACCTTGCCGCCTTTGCGGACTTCTATCGCGAACCGGAGGAACATACATGACCTACTCAAGCTACTGCGAAAGCGCGGATTTTCTCCGCACCCGCCTCAACGGCTTCACGCCCGAGGCGCTGCTGATCCTCGGCAGCGGGCTCGGCTTCCTTGGCGACGCCGTGGAAGACCCGATTTTCGTCGATTACGGCGAGATTCCCCATTTCCGTCCCTCCACCGCCCCCGGTCATAAGGGGCGCTTCGTGTTCGGCACGCTCCGCGGCAGGCGCGTCGCGGTCATGCAGGGCCGGATGCACTGCTACGAGGGCTACACCATGGCCGAGTCGGCTTACGCCGTACGCGTCGTGCGCCTGCTCGGCGCAAAGACGCTCTTCGTCACCAACGCCGCCGGCTGCGTCAACACCGACTGGAACGTGGGTGAGCTGATGTTCCTCTCCGATCACATCAAGCTCTTCGACTTCGGTCCCCTCCGCGGCCCCAACCTTGAGGAGTTCGGCACCCGCTTCCCCGATATGTCCTCCGTCTACACCCCGCGCCTGCGCGTCCTCGCCCATGAAGCGGCAAAGGCGCACAACATTCCTCTGCGCGAGGGCGTTTATATGTATTTCCCCGGCCCGCAGTTTGAAACGCCCGCCGAGGTCCGCGCCGCGCGCGTGCTCGGCGCCGACGCGGTCGGTATGTCCACCGTGCCCGAGACCATCGTCGCCGCCCACTGCGGCATGGAGGTCATGGGCGTGACGCTGCTCGCCAACATGGCGGCGGGCGTCCTCCCGCAGCCGCTCTCCGGCGCGGAGGTCAACGAGGCCGCCGAGGCGGCGGCCCCCGTGTTTTCGGAATTTCTTCTGTCCTGTCTGGAATCTCTCTGATCGGGAAAGGGCCTTTCTATGGCTACTGAAAAAAAGCAATCCTTCCTCGGCGGTGCCGCCGTGCTCGCCTTCGGCATCGTCGCGGTCAAGATCATCGGCGCGGTCTTCAAGATCCCGCTGCGCAACATCCTCGGCGAGGGCGGCAGCGCGGACTTCTCCAACGCCTATAATATCTACGCCACGCTCCTGACCGTCTCGACCGCGGGCCTTCCCGTCGCGCTCTCCAAGCTCGTGAGCGAGTCCTACGCCCTCGGCCGCACCCGGCAGGCGCACCGCACCTTCCGCGTTTCGCTCTCGGTCTTTCTCGTGCTGGGCGTCGCCTCGTTCGCGCTCATGTGGTGGGGCAGCGACCTGCTCGCGGGCTTTCTGAACAATCCCCGCGCCGCCTACGGCATCCGCGCTCTCGCGCCCGCCGTCGTGTGCGTGGGCTGCCTGTCCGCCTTCCGCGGCTACGCGCAGGGCCGGCAGTACATGACGCCCACCGCCGTCTCGCAGATCATCGAGGCCCTCTGCAAGCTCGTGCTCGGTCTCGCGCTCTCAATGTGGCTTCTGCGCATCGGTCAGCCGGACTACATCGCCGCCGCGGGCGCCATTGCCGGCGTCACCGCCGGCACCATCCTCTCGCTCGTCTACATGGTGATCGACTACCTGTGCCACCGCCCCGCGCTGCGCCGCGGCGAGTCCTGCGCGTCGGACCGCGCGATCCTTCGCCGCCTCCTCGCCCTCGCCATTCCCATCACCCTCTCGTCCTCGATGGTCTCCCTCATCACCCTCATCGACACCAAGCTCGTCCAGGGCAGACTGCAGGACGCCCTCGGCTACACGCTCGACCAGATGCGCGCCGCCTACGGCAACTACTCCGCCTGCATGGACCTTTACAACCTGCCCTCCTCGCTCATGGTCGCGCTCACCGCCTCGGTCATCCCCGCCGTCTCCGCCGCCGTCACGCAGCGCGACCGCCGGCAGTCCGCCCGCATCGTGCGCTCGTCCCTGCGCGTCACGGCGCTGCTCGCCTTCCCGATGGGCCTCGGCCTCTGGGCGCTGAGCGATCCGCTCTTCCGCCTTTTCTATCGCAGCTACAACGCCGAGCTCGGCGGCTCGCTGCTCGCGGTGCTCGGCATCGCCAGCATCTTCGTCTGCCTCATGCTCATCACCAATTCGATCCTGCAGGCGTACGGCCGCGTCAGCGTTCCCATCGTCACCATGCTCGTCGGCGGCGGCGTGAAGATCGTCCTGAACTACAACCTCGTCGCCCTTCCCTCCGTCAATATCCACGGCGCGCCCATCGGCACGCTCGTGTGCTTCGCGCTCACCGCGCTTTTGAACCTCATCGCCGTCGCGCGCATCGCCCCCTTCCGGCTCAACTACCCCGGCTATTTCCTGCGCCCGCTCTTCGCCTCGCTCGTCATGGCGTTCGCCGCCCGCGGCGTCTACGCCCTCGCCGCGCACTTCCTTATTCCGTCCGTCGAGGAGGTCAGCCGTCTCACGCTGCTCTTGTGCGTGGGCCTTGCCATCGGCGTCGCTGTGGTGATCTACGGTGTGCTCGTGCTCGCCCTGCATTGCATCCGCCGCAGCGACCTCGAGCTGCTGCCCAAGGGCGATAAGCTCGCCAGACTTCTCCACATTTCTTAAAAAAGCCCGAAACCCCTTGAAAAATCACAGAAAAATCTTGCAATAGGACATAAGATATGGTAAATTTTGAAAGGAAAGAGACATACTCCCTACAGGACCTCATCGAGATCCTGCGTATCCTGCGCGCACCGGGCGGCTGCCCATGGGATCGCGCGCAGACCCATCTTTCCGACCGCCGCAATTTTTTAGAGGAGGCCTACGAGGCCGCCGAAGCGTTCGACCGCGACGATCCCGCCCTCATGTGCGAGGAGCTGGGCGATATGCTCATGCAGGTCCTCTTCAACATCCACATTGAGGAGGATGCGGGCCGCTTCACCACCGACGATGTGACCGATCACATCTGCAAAAAGCTCATCTTCCGCCACCCCCATGTTTTCGGAACCGCTGCCGCTGACACCAGTGAGGAGGTCCTCGTGAACTGGGAGGCGCTCAAGCGGCAGGAAAAGGGCCAGCAGACCACCGCCGACGCGATGGACGCCGTCGCCCGCTCGCTGCCCGCCCTCTGGCGCGCGGACAAGCTCCAGAGCAAGGCCGCCAAGGCCGGCTTTGAATTTGCCGGCGTCTCCGGCGCGCTGGACAAGCTCGACGAGGAAACGCGCGAGCTGCGCGAGGCCGCCGAGCGCGGCACGAACTTCTCCGAGGAGCTCGGCGACGTGCTCTTTGCCGCCGTCAAGGCCGGCCGCTTTCTGAACGTCGACCCCGAGGACGCGCTGAACGCCACCTGCGAGAAATTCATTGCCCGCTTCCGCCGCGTGGAGGAGGCCTGCGCCGCGCGCGGCGCGGAGATGTCCTCGCTCCCGCTCGACGAGCTCACCCGCCTCTGGAACGAGGCCAAGCACCCCACGGAATGAAAAACGCCTTGTCGTTTTTTGTTTATACCCCCCGCCGCGGACCGTTCGCGGCAATACAACTACAAACAGGAGGCTATTTACCATGAATAAGACCGAACTCATTGCTGCTGCCGCTGAAAAGGCCGGCGTTTCCAAGAAGGAAGCCGAAGCCGTCGTCACCGCCGCTTTCGACGCCATCGCCGCATCCCTCAAGGAAGGCGAGAAGGTCCAGCTCGTCGGCTTTGGCTCTTTTGAAGTCAAGACCCGCGCCGAGCGCATCGGCCGCAACCCCGCCACCGGCGCCGAGATCAAGATCGCCGCTTCCAAGGTCCCGACCTTCAAGGCCGGCAAGGCGCTCAAGGACATCGTTGGCTGACACACCTTCAAAGGAGCGGGTCACCCCGCTCCTTTGCTTTTTGCCGCAGGCATTTCCGCGAAAGGAGCATTTCCCCATGCGTCTCGATAAATACCTCAAGGTCTCGCGCCTCATCAAGCGCCGCACCGTGGCGAACGAGGCCTGCGACCTCGGCCGCATCACGGTCAACGACCGCGTCGCCCGCGCGTCTTACGACGTCAAGGTCGGCGACCGCATCGCCATCCACTTCGGCGAGCGCACCCTCGCGGTCGAGGTCCTCTCCGTGGCGGACAGCGTCGGCAAGGCGGACGCCGCCGCGCTCTACCGCGAGCTGCCGAACAACTGACGCAAAGCAGGCATAACCCGGACACGCCTCCCATACACTCTGGTGTATGGGAGATCATTTTTTCAGGAGGTTCCGCTATGCCTTACGATACCCTTCCCCCCGCTGCCGCCCACCGCGTCGAGCTCGACGGGCGCGAGCGCCTGATCGTCTCCGGAGTGGACGACGTCGACCGCTTCGACGAAAACGAGATCGTCATGACCACCTCCGCCGGCACGCTCATCGTCACGGGCGAGAGCCTACACATCGGCAAGCTCAGCCTGGACGGCGGCGAGCTCCACGTCGACGGCCGCATCGACTCGCTCCTCTATGAGGATGCCGACCGCCCCTCCGGCGGGCTGCTCAGCCGCCTGTTCGGAGGCTGAGCCATGGGCATCGAGATCGGCGCACAGCTCGACGCCCTCTGGCGCTCCCTTTTTCTCGGCGCGGCGTTCGCCCTGCTCTATGACGGCCTGCGCGCGCTCCGCCTGCGCCGCCGCACCCGCCGCGCCCTGACGGACTTGCTCGACGCGCTCTACTGTCTCTTCCTCGCCGCCGCCCTTCTCGCCTTTACGCTGCGCATCGGCCAGGGCGAGCTGCGGCTCTATATGCTCGCCTTCATTGCCCTTGGCGCGTACCTGAGCTTCGCGCTCCTCTCGCCGCTCCTCCGCCCGCTTTGGGACTTCTGGGCCGACTGTCTCTTTGCCTTCGCCCGTCTTCTGCGCGCGCCGCTTCTGCTGGTAAAAAAATATTATGGTAAACTGCACAAATTTGCCAAAAAGCTCTTTCTTTTTTCGCGCCGCACCCTTATAATAGAAAATTACAAACGGTCGGCGCGGCGTTCCCGGCGCGCCGCGGAACGAAGGGGAGGTGTGCAGTATGGCAGAGGAAAAGGCCGCGCGCAAAAAGCAGGGCGGCGGAACGCTCCCGAAGCTGCTGCTTCTCGCTCTGCTGCTTCTCATCGGCGCGCACCTTCTGAACCTCCGGCAGGAGATCAGCCGCGCTGAGGCCGAAAAGCAGACCCTTTCCGCGCAGCTCGAGCAGCAGCAGCGCGAGAACGATTCCCTCTCCTCCGCGCTCGAAAAGGCCGACGATCCCGAGTACCTGCAGGAGCTTGCCCGCGAGCAGCTCGACATGGTCTCCCCCGGTGAAAAGGTCTTTTACGACGTCAGCAACTAAAAGCCTTTCAAACAGGCGGCGCTCGCGCTGCCTGTTTTCTTTTATTCGTATCCGGTTGCACAGAAAGCGGCGGCACATTGCCGCCGTTTTCGTTTTTTTAACGGTTTTTTAACGTTGCCTCCTTCCCTTCTTGCCCCTCCCTTTTCCGCGTGTTATAGTGGGTGCAGAATTTTAGGGCAGCACCGCACAATGAAAGCCGCGGCGCTTTGTGCAAACCGCTCCTGCTCCATGCTGCGGTATTGCCCGGGGAGAATGTGTATGTTTTCTGCCTTTTTCCGCGATCTTCGCACCGAATTTGCCGGCTATAACGCCGGCAAGCTCCTCAAGGACGTCATGGCGGGCCTGACCGTCTGCGCCGTGGCGCTGCCGCTCGCGCTGGCGTTCGGCGTCAGCTCCGGCGCGTCCGCCGCCGCGGGACTCGTCACCGCCATCCTCGCGGGCGTCGTCATCGCCATTCTCGGCGGTGCGTCCTATCAGGTCTCCGGCCCCACCGGCGCGATGAGCGTCGTGCTCATCGGCATCGTCGCGCAGTACGGGCTGCAGGGCGTCTTCTTCGCCTGCTTTGCCGCCGGCGTACTGCTGCTCGCCGCGGGACTTTTGAAGCTCGGCCGCCTCATCGGCTTCATCCCGATGCCCGTCATCATGGGCTTCACCTCCGGCATCGCCATCATCATCGCGCTCGGGCAGGTCGATAACTTCTTCGGCACCGTCTCGGAGGGCAGCTCCAACCTCGAAAAGCTCGCCTCCTACGCCCGCCTCGGCTTCCACCCGAACCTCCAGACCGTCCTCATCGGCGTGCTGGTCGTCGCCGTCATGCTCGTCTGGCCGAAAAAATGGGGCGCGAAGATCCCCGGCTCGCTCATCGGCATCATTGCCGCCACCGCCCTCGCCGCCGTGCTCGGGCTGGACGAGCTTGCCGTTGTCGGCGACATTCCCCGCACGCTTCTCCTCTCCGACCGCCTGCACCTCGGCAGCCTGAGCCTCGATATGCTCTCGGACCTCATCTCCCCCGTCGTCACCATCGCCGCCCTCGGCATGATCGAGAGCCTGCTGTGCGGCGCGTCCGCCGCCCGCATGAAAAGCGAACCCTTCCACGCCGATCAGGAGCTCATCGCGCAGGGCGTCGGCAATATCCTTCTGCCCTTCTTCGGCGGCGTGCCCGCCACCGCGGCCATCGCCCGCACGAGCGTTGCCATCAAATCCGGTCAGCAGACGCGCCTGACGAGCGTGTTCCACTCCGTCTTTCTGCTCGCCTTCATGTTCCTGCTCGGCGGCGTCATGGCGCGCCTGCCGCTCTCTGCGCTCGCGGGCGTCCTGATGGTCACCGCCTGGCGCATGAACGACTGGGCAGGCATTCGCTACATCTTCGCCCACCGCTTCAAGTCCGCCATCAGCCAGTTCCTCGTCACGATGCTCGCGACCGTCGTTTTCGATCTCACCGTCGCCATCATCCTCGGCGTCATCTACTCCGCCATTCTCTACGTCGCCCGGAGCAGCCGCATCCACGTCGCCTTCTCCACCATCGACGGCAACCGCCTGCGCTATGACGTCGGCAAATCTCCCATTCTCGACTCCGCCGGCGTGGTCTACGTCACCGGCTCCCTCTTCTTTGGCGCGGTGGACGAATTCAACCACCGCCTACAGGACATTCCCGAGGAGGATCACCTGATCCTCTCCCTGCGCGGGATGCCGAGCGTGGACGTTTCCGGCGCGCAGGCCGTGCTCGAGCTCTGCCAGCGCCTGCTCGCCAAGGGCCACACCATCGCCTTCTGCGGCGTGGCCGAGGACGTCCGCTCCTACTTCGACCGCGCGGGCGTCACCGCCCTCGTCGGCGAGAGCGCCTACTACCACAGCGCCGACCGCGCCATCCTCGCCCTGCTCGACGAGGAGCTGCTCGAGGCATAAAAAGGAGCCGCCGTCTCTCGACAGCGGCCCAAGCGGGTGGGATATTGGAAAGCTTCCATGGACTATACTACCACCCTTGTCCACCTTTCGCAACAGGAGCTTTTGTCGAACGCCGCCGCACGCGGTCGAAGCGTGTCGCGGCGTTCATTTTCGTCAAAATAGACAAAACAGAAAATTTACAAATTGACCTATTGGCTATTTTCCCTTTTCGTGCTATAATCGGTAAAAGTGAAGAGGGAGTCGGCTGAGACTTCCTTTTTGCTTTCCCTACTCGCAGAAATTGAAAGGAGCGAACCGTTATGAAGTTCACATTTACCTGCAAGAAGATCTCCCTGAACGACTCCGTCAAGGCCTATGCCGAGAAAAAGATCGGCAAGCTGGAGAAGTATTTTAAGGAGGAACCCGAAGCAACTGTGACCTTCGCCGTGGAGAAGAAGAATCGATGCATTGTCGAGGTGATGCTCCGCGGTGCCAACGGCACACTGTTCCGTGCGGTCTGTGAGGACGCCGACGGCGATATGCGCGGCGCGATCGACGAGGCGGTGAGCCAGATCGACCGCAAGATCCGCAAGAACAAGACCCGCCTTGCCAAGAACCTGCGCAGCGATGCCATTGTGCCCGAGGTCCCCGAGGAGTTCGACATCCACGAGGAGCGCGAGTTCGACATCGTGCGCACCAAGCGCTTTGCCGTCAAGCCCATGAGCCCCGAGGAGGCCATTTTGCAGATGAACCTTCTGGGCCACAGCTTCTTCGTCTTCCGCAACACGGACGATGACAACGCCATCTGCGTCGTCTACACGCGCAACAGCGGCGGCTACGGCATCATCGAGACCAGCGAACAGGCTTAAGGCAACACCGCCTTAATACAAACTTAAACCGCAGGGGGTTGACCATTCGGTCAGCCCCCTTTATGATAGATCCATCTCCTACGAAAGCGAGGTCGGCCCATGCCGCTCCAGACTCTCCCCTGCCGCGCCTTCCAGCGCGGCTTCGCCCTCGGCGCGCGGCTCCTGCCGTGGCGCACGCCCACTGTCCTTAGCGGCGCGGGCAGCCTGCTGAAGCTCCCCGACGTCTTTTCGCGCGAGGGCGCCTCGCGCCCCCTCGTCGTCGCCAGCCGCCGCCAATGCGCGGACGAGCGCTTCCTCGCCCTGCGCGCCGCGCTCGAGGGGCGCGGCATTCGCCCATCCGTCTTTTCCGGCGTTGAGCCCGACCCGAGCGTCGCCACCGTTGAGAAGCTCGCCGCGCAGTACCGCGCCGACGGCTGCGACAGCTTCCTCGTCCTCGGCGGCGGCTCGCCCATCGACGCGGCAAAGGTCGCCGCGGCCCACGTCGTTCGCCCCGATAAGACCGTCGCCCAGCTCGGCGGACTCTTGAAGGTCCGCCGCCCGCTCCCGCTCTTTATCGCCGTTCCCACCACCGCCGGAACCGGCTCAGAGGCCACCATCGCCGCCGTCGTCACCGGAGAGGAGCACCGTAAATACGCCGTCAGCGACCTCTGCCTGATCCCCCGCTATGCCGTCCTCGACCCCACGCTCACGCTCTCGCTCCCGCCCGCCGTTACCGCGCAGACGGGCATGGACGCCCTCACCCACGCGGTCGAGGCCTACCTGAGCCTTTACTACAACACGCGCGAGACCCGCGCGCTCGCGGAGTCCGCCGTGCGCGACATTTTCCGTTATCTCCCCGTCGCCTGCCGCGACGGCCAGTCCCTCACCGCGCGCGAGCGGATGCTCCGCGCCTCCTTCGACGCCGGCTGCGCCTTCACACGCGCAAGCGTCGGCAACGTCCACGCCATCGCCCACACCCTCGGCGGGCTTTACGGCATTCCCCACGGCCTTGCCTGCGCCGTGACGCTTCCGGTCGTGCTCGAGGACTACGGCGCAGCCGTCCATCCCCGCCTTGCCCGCCTCGGCTCCCTCATCGGCCTCACCGGCGCGGAGCGGGAGCGCGCCGTCGGCTTCCTCACCGCGATCCGCGCGCTCAACGCCTCCCTCGGCATCCCCGACCGCTTCGACGGCATCCGCGGTGAGGACCTCCCCCGCATGGCGGCCTGGGCCGCCGCCGAGGCCAACCCCGTCTACCCCGTCCCCGTCGTGTACGATCAGGCGCGCTTCCGCCGCGTGCTCGAGCGGCTGCGCGCCTGAGCCGCCCCATGCGTCACATCTTTGCAGATGCTTAACAAAGCCTCCTCTAACTTTTCTTGCAAAGCCCCCGTTCCTTTGCTATAATGATTCCATCAATTTTTTTCAGAAATGAAGGAACGCCCATGATCGGAGTTTACGACTATACCGTTCTTGCGACCTACCTCTCGCTGGCCTTCGGCGTCAGCGGCATTCTCGCGGCCATGAACGGCAGCCCCTATTCCGCCCTGCTGTGCCTGATGGTCTCGGGCCTGCTGGACGCCTTCGACGGCCGCATCGCCCGCACGAAGAAAAACCGCACCGAGCAGGAAAAGCGCTTCGGCATCCAGATCGACTCGCTCAACGACGTGGTCTGCTTCGGCGTGCTCCCCGGCGTCATCGGCGCCTCCCTCGGCGGCGGCGAGTGGTGGCTGCGCGCGAGCGTCCTTTTCTACATTCTCGCCGCGCTCATCCGCCTTGCCTACTTCAACGTCACGGAGGAGGAGCGCCAGAGCGCCACGAATGAGCACCGGCATTACTACCTTGGCGTCCCCGTCACCGCCGCCTCCTTTGTCATGCCGCTTTTCTGGGCGCTGCCGCTGCGCCTCGGCTCTGCGCCGGCCGTGATCTATGCCGTCGGCCTCACCCTCCTCGCCTTTCTTTTCATCACGCCGCTGCGCGTCCCAAAGCCTGGCCTCAAGGGCATCCTCTGCATGATCCTTCTCGGCGCCGCCGAGCTGTACCTGATGCTTTACGGCGCCATGCCCCTTTGACCCGCGCACGACCGCTCTTACGCAAAAGCTCCGTATGGCGAAAGCCATACGGAGCTTTTTTCTTTTCTTTTCCCGGATCGCCGCTTACTTGCCGCTCGGCGCGTCCTGCGGCACCTCGCGCTTTTCGGGCACGATCAGACCGCTGTCCACGGCGACCATGTGCTCAAGCAGACGCACGACCATGTTGGAGTAGCCGTACTCGTTGTCGTACCACGCGATGAGCTTGACGAAGTCGTCGTCGAGCATGATGCCCGCGGTCTCGTCGAAGATGCAGGGGCAGGGATTGGCGATCAGGTCGGCGGAGACCACCTGGTCGGCGGTGTAGCCAATGATGCCCTTCATGTTGGTCTCGCTCGCGTGTCGGATGGCGTAGCAGATATCGGCATAGGTCGTGCTGGTCTTGAGGTGCGCGGTCAGGTCGACCACGGACACGTCGGAGGTCGGCACGCGGAAGCTCATGCCGGTCATCTTGCCCTTGAGCGCGGGGATCACGCGGCCGACGGCCTTCGCCGCGCCGGTGGAGGAGGGAATGATGTTGTTGAACACGCTGCGGCCCGTGCGCCAGTCGCTGCCGCCGCGGGAATCGACGGGCTTCTGCTTGCTCGTCGCGGCATGGATGGTGGACATCAGGCTCTGCTCGATGCCGAACTCCTCATGCACGACCTTGGCGAGCGGCGCGAGGCAGTTGGTGGTGCAGCTCGCGTTGGACACCACGCGCATATCGCTGCGGTAGAGCATATGGTTCACGCCCATGACGAAGGTCGGGGTCGCCTCGTCCTTGGCGGGCGCGGTGATGATGACCTTCTTCGCGCCGCCCTTGAAGTGGCGGGACGCCTTCTCGGTGTTGTTGTACGCGCCGGTGGATTCGATGACGTACTCCGCGCCGCAGCTCTCCCAGGGGATCATGGCGGCGTCCGCCTCGCTGAACACGCGGATCCTGTGGCCGTTGACGATGAGGTTCTGGTCCTCACGCTCCACCGTGCCGATGAACTGACGGAACACGGAATCGTACTTGATCATATAGACCATGTAATCCACGTCCGCCTTGCGGAGATTGATGCCGCAGATGTCAAACGTCTCCGGACACTCCATCATGATGCGCAGGACGACACGTCCGATTCGGCCGAAGCCGTTGATGCCGACTTTGATCGCCATAGCTGAGTTTCCTCCTAATATCCCCGTTCGGGTATTCCGGCGGCGCGCCGCCTCGCTCGTAAGCCTATCGTAACACAGGCCGGAAGCTTTGTGTACCCCCTTTTGCACAAATCGCATGACGAAAAAAAGTTGCATTTTTGCCGATTTTCACAGCCTTTTCACGAATGGATAGTACAAGGAATTTGAAATATTCCATACGTTTGCTACCGCCCGACCGGCAGAAAAGAAAGCGGCAGTCCCCCGCCGCTTTCTTTTTTTCACTTCTTCTAATTTAGCCCATCCGTATCGTATTTGTCGCGCTTTCCTTTGTTACACTCCTCGCACAAGGTCCTCAAATTTCCCGGAACGGTCTTTCCTCCTTTTGCGACCGGAATAATATGATCCACATGAAGAGTAACTCCATCCCTTTCTACACTTCTTCCACAAAGAACGCATCGAAAGCCATCCCTTTTCATAATGTCATACCTTAAGCTCGGTGTCATCTTTTGGCGCTGATATTCCTTCGACTCTTCAAGTACTCTGCGCTCTTGGTACATTTTATGCTGTCTTTCTAACTCTTCAAATGAGAATATTCTCTCCCCAGAGCATGAACTTCTTCCCCTCGGACTGGTGTAGTTCACTTTACATGTATAGGTCATTTCCGTAACAGGCCGCGCGGTCTTTTTTCGTATAACCTTATCTTCAACCGCACAATATAAGAAGTAAGGTATCCTTCGCTCCTTAACTGCCTCTTTTTCTGTTCGTAAGGTCATATTTTCTATTTCTTCTTTGTAGGCGCAAAGCATTTTTCTATTGTCTATTACTTTTTGAATATCCGGATCAATGCGGTCCATCTGCTTTTTTAGATAGCCGATATAATAGAAGTTATTAAATTGTGCTCTTGTTTTTACCGTTACCTCATCCCCATAGTCTTTCGTTATTTCACCGTAAAAACAGTATTTCTTATTGATTTGTAATATCTCTTGATATCGGGGGCTTATCTCCCGCACTACTTTCGCAATTTCTATTTCTATAATGATAGCAAAAAGAAGAATAACACCTGCAATAATGCAAGCCAAAACTACTTCCTGTTTATTTTCGACAATCAGTATTTCTACTGTCTCTATAGCTTTTTCAAGCTCCATACCTCAGTCCACCACTCTCGTGAAGCTCGTGCCGCTCTTCTGGAAGCACACGTCCAGCCGCACGCGGTCGCCGCGCATATAGCTCGACGTACACTCGTACACCAGACCGTTCTCCATCGTCGTGCGCCGCTGGTGGTGGAAGGCCGCCGCTCCCGGCACGCAGCCGAGCAGCTTCGCCTCGTACTCGCCGAGCGTTACCGCCTCATAGCTGTCCTCCGCCGCGAACGGCACCACGCCGACGTGGTAGAGCAGGCTGTAAAAGCTGTGCGTTTCCAGCATCTCGCGCGTCAGGTTCGGGTAGATGTGCTGCGGATAGTACGAGGTCTCCAAGATCAGCGGCTCGTTGTCCACGTTGCGCACGCGCGTGAAGCAGTAGACCTTCACGCCGTCCTCCAGCGCCATCAGACGCTTGATCTTCGGCGCGGGGTCGATGATATCAAAGCTCACCAGTGTGGACGAGGGGTGCTTGCCCATCGACGAGATCTCCGTCGTGAACGAATACTGCACGCCCTTGCGCCGCGTGCTCGGATCGGCGACGAAGGTGCCCTTGCCGCGCTTGCGCACGACAAAGCCGGCCTCCTCCAGCGAGCCGATGGCCTGCCGCACGGTGTTGCGGCTGATCTCGAATTTATCGCAAAGCTCCGCCTCGCTCGGCAGCAGATCGCCCACCCGCAGCGTACCGGACGTGATGGTGTTCTTGATGATGCCGGTCAGCTGCGCGTACAGCGGAATATCGCTCGCCATCGAGAGTGAAGCCTTCAAAATCGGATTTTCTTCCATTTCTGCCTCCCCGGACACAAATCGGGTCATCCCGTTTTGTCCTATTGGTGCCGATTGTATCACAAACATTTGGTACATTCCAGTCCCTACGGCACTTTTTCCGCAAATTCAGCAAAACGGCAGAAAAACGTCTGTTTTCTTGCCCTTTTGCCCAATCGGAAAAGGGCGGCACGCACCGCACAGCAAAGGAAGCAGGCAGCCCGATTGGGCCGCCTGCTTCCTTATGTACGGTTTTCAATGCCGCGCAAAAGCGCGACCGCTTAGAACTTGGGCTTCTGGGCCTTGACCTGCGGCTCCTGACCGTTGCAGACGGCAACGATGTCGTTGGCGACGGAAGTGCAGCAGTTGAGCACGCTCTGCTCGGTGGTGGCGGCCATGTGCGGAGTCATGATCACGTTGTCGAGATCGAACAGCGCACGGCTGGACTCCTGAATGGGCTCATGCTCAAAGACGTCCAGACCGGCCTGGAACAGGGTGCCGTCCTGCAGGCACTCGACCAGCTCATCCTCCTTGATGAGGGCGCCGCGCGCGCAGTTGATGAAGGAAGCGGTGGGCTTCATCCAGCTGAACTGCTCACGGCCGATGGAATGCTCGGTGGAGGGAACGACGGGCAGATGCACGGACACGAAATCAGCCTGCTCCCAGACCTCCTTCGCGATGGCCTTGAGCTCGCACAGGTCGCCGATTTTCTCCTGCGTCATGTACGGGTCGTAGCCGATGACCTTCATGCCGAAGCCGTACTTGCACTTCTTCATGGCCAGCTGGGAGATGCGGCCGCAGCCGATCATGCCAAGAGTCTTGCCGCCGAGCTCATAGGTGTGCTCCATGTCCATGCGGACGAGGAAGTTGCCGCCGCGGAACTGGCGGTCAACATAGGTGAAGCGCTTGGCGCACATGAGCATCAGCATCACGGCGTGCTCGGCGACGGCGTTGGCGTTGCCGGCGGGCGCGTAGACGACGGTAATGTCCTTGGCGTGGGCATGATCCATGTCGATGTTGTCGAGGCCGGCGCCCTGCTTGCCGATGACCTTGAGGTTGGTGCAGGTATCCATCATCTTGGCGGTGATGGGCTCGGTGCGGCACATGATGGCGTCGGGCTGGAACGCGGCGAGCTCCTTGACGTAGGTCTCCTCGTCGTTGTGGCTGCACAGCTTCACCTCGAAGTCGTTGGACTCGAAGATATGCGTCGCGATCTCATTGAGCTCGATGGTGTAATAAACCTTGAACTTAGCCATGATAAAAAACCCCTCTCAAAATATTATAATTGTTGATTTTATTTCCCGATCTCCCGATCTTCTGTCAGTTCGTTCATTGTACACCCGCTCTTTCATAAAAGCAAGCGATTTGCCGATTTTTTGCAGGAATTTATGCATTTTCTTTGCGTCTTACCATTAATTTTGAAAACATACTTTCACAAAATTGAACATATTTACAAAAATGCACAAGTTCTCTCGGAAAACTTGTGCATTTTATCAAAAGGGGCCCTCCGCGGCAGCGGAGGACTCCTTTCTTTTTCTCTTATGCCGCCGGCGCCGTCTCGGACGTCTGCGGCGTCTCCGGTATCGCCGGCGTCTGCGTCGGATCGACATCCGGCACGCCCGGGTCCGTCATCGTTGCGCCCGGGTCCGTCGTCGGCACGCCCGGGTCGCTCCCCGGCACCGTCGGATCCATTGCCGGCACATTCGGGTCGACCGTCGGATCCGCCGCCTTGCCGACGAGAATGATGCGGTTGCGGCTCTTGTAGCGGCTCGTCGCCTCATAGGTCGAGGAAAGCAGCGTCCCATCGCCCGCGTACACATTGCGGTAGGTCTTGACCACATAGCCGGTATACGGCGTCTGCTCCACCTTCTGCTCGCCCGGCGCGAGCGTGTCGGTCTCGACGAGCTCCTCCTCATAGGGCGTCGTGCTGATGAGCTCCGTCACGATCTTCACATAATGGTCGTCGGTCTTGGTGCCGAGAAGGGTGATCTTGATGTAGTCCTTTTTATCCTTTGTAAAAAAGTCCGCCTGCACCCTGATGGGGTAGAGCGTATTGTTGCGGAACTCAAACTCCGGTCCGCCGCTCGCCACCGTCGCGTCCAATCCAAGGCCGATGTAGTCGGAGGCGTAGCCGTGGTTCACGCGCTGCACAATCTCAAGGTTCGCGTACAGCACCGCCGCGTAGAGCGTCGAGCTCGCCTGACACGCGCCGCCGCCGATCATGTCCACGGTCTTGCCGTTGAGATAGCCCGGCGCGGGCGAATAGCCGTTTTCCGCCGTGAACGGCGTCACCAGCGGGCCGTACTTCATCGTGTCGCCCGCATTGAGGATGTAGCCCGTGATGCGCTCTGCCGTCAGCTTCACGTTCTTGTGCCGCCCCGGTGCGCCGCCGACGCGCGTGGTGTAGCTGCTCAGCTCGTCGCGGAACAGTCCCGCCTCCAGCTGCTCGGTCGTGACCTCCGGCAGCTCGACCGTCGCCCGGACGGTGAAGGTCTCCCCCGGCGCCGCCGCGTCGTAAGCGCTCTGCAAGTCGGCAAGCGTAAAGCTCACCCCCGCATGGCTCGGGATGATCTTCTCATTTTCTATGTCGTAGCTCGCGTTGACCTTCTCGCCCACGAGCTTTTCCCGCTCCTTCGCCAGATCGACCGCCTGCGCGGGTACGGTCTCGTAGCTCGCCTCCGCGTCCGGATCGCCGTACAGCGTCACCTGGAGCGGGCAGCCCCCGCCAAGGTATGCGCCGCGCAGCGCGTCGCCGATCACACGCCGCGCCTGCTCCCGATCCGGGATATGGCGACCGTCCCTGCTTTTGGTCACGCTGACCTCGTTCTCGGTCGTCAGAGCGATGGCAAACTCCACCGGCTCGCACTCCAGCGCATCCAGCACCGGCTCCGCCGCCGCGCAAAACGGCTCCTCGGATACGATGCTCTCCTCATGCTCGGTAAAAAGCGAGAAAAGGAAGCCCGCGCCGCTCTTGAAAAAGCCGCCGCCCTTCGCGCTGCACACCCGCGCCAGCGTATCCGCGGCCTTCCGGCAGTCGATGTCCGCCGGAATATCGCCCAGCGCCACACCCGCGATCACCTCGCAGCTGACTCCCTCCATCACGGCAAAGTCGAGCCGTGCGCTCTGCGCGTCAATGACCCGCCGCGTCAGCTCCGCCGCCGCCTGTTCCTCGGTCATGCCGCCGTAGTCCACGCCGCCGACCGTCGTGTTGGGATAGATGGTCCCGCTCAGCGTCGCGTAGGCGCACAGCCCCAGATACGCCGCGGCCAGCACGCCGAGCGCGATACCGGCAATGGCCCATCCTCTTTTGCCGCCCTTCGCCAAATGCTTGCCGCCCTTGCCGGCACTCTCCGCCGTCTCCGCGGCCTCGTTTCTCTTTTCCTCAAAGGCACCCAGGTTTTCTTCCATTCCGGCACCCTCCTGCTGTTCTGAATCAATATCCCGCTGTGTATACCACAGCCAGTCTATTGCAGTATAGCATAGATTTTGCGAAAAAGAGTAACGATTTGGTTACAATTTTTACGCCGTTTTGGCAGCCCCCGTGCGCGGAATGCGGATGGTCAGCCGGATCTCCTCGTCCGTGTCCTCCCGCTCGCACGCCGCGTCCACCCCCGCGCGCTGCATGATGCCCATGCTCCGCCGGATGGTGTTGAGAAACAGCCGCACATCCTTCACGATGAACGTCGGCCTCCGCCGCGGCGGCGTGACCGCCGCGCGCTGCAAAACCGACTCGATGTACGCCTCCGCCTGCGCCACGTTGCAGCCACGCTCTACGATGACACGCAGCGCCGCCAGACGCTCGTTCTCGTCGCTCAATCGCAGCAGGGCGCGCGCGTGCCGCTCGGAAAGCCCCCCCTCGCGCAGCAACGCCACGCACGCGGGCGAGAGGCGCAGCAGCCTCAGCTTGTTCGCCACCGCGCTCTGCGACTTGCCCAGCCTCTCCGCCGCCTGCTCCTGCGACAGGCCGTAGACCGCGATGAGCTTTGCGATGGCGGCAGCCTCCTCCATGTAGTGCAGGTCCTGCCGCTGCAAATTTTCGATCAGCGAGAGCAGCGCCGATTCCTCCTCGTCCGACTGCACCGCAAGGCATGGCACCTCCCGCAGACCCGCGAGCTTCGCCGCCCGCAGCCGCCGCTCTCCCGCGATCAGCTCGTAGCCGTCCTCCCCGTGCCGCACGGTCAGCGGCTGCAAAATGCCGTAGCGCCTGATGCTCTCCGCCAACTCGCGCAGCGCCTCCGGCTCAAAGTATTTCCGCGGCTGATCGGGATTCGCGCGGATCGCGTCCACGCTCAGATACAGCACGCGCCGGCCCGTCCACATTCCCTTGTGCATGATCTCCATGGCGTCCCCTCCTATCGCGGTCTCTCCCGCATCCTTGTCCTCATTCTAAAAGCGACGGCACGCAAAGCCGCGCGAATTTTGTCAGGGAATCGGGAAAATTTTCATTTCCCCGATCTTCCTATTTACGAATCGCTCCGCTTCGTGTAAAATAAAGGGACTTATGATCGAACGAAGGGAGGCGCGCTATGGCCGGCTATGTTCTGCACCTGAGCGAGCAGGAGAATATCACCCTGTCCGCCGCCGTGACGCGCCGCCTGATCGACGGCGGGGACGGCGACGCCGCCCTGCTCTACCTGTGCCTGCTCAAAAACCGCGGCAGCGCCTCCCCCGAAACGCTCCGCGCCGAGCTCAAATGGGACGAGGCGCGCCGCTCGCGCGCCGAGGCCGCCCTTGCCCGCATGGGACTCGTCAGCGCCCCGAAGCCGGAGGATCCCACTCCCTCGCCCGTCCCCGCGCCCACCGCCGAGCGCCCCGCCTATTCGCGCGAGGACGTCGCCCGCAAGTTAGAGCAGGACGCGAGCTTTTCCGCGCTTCTGCGTGAGGTCGAGCGCAAGCTCGGCCCGCTCTCCACACCGTCCGTCGGCAAGCTCCTCGGGCTTTACGAGGACCTCGGCCTGCCCGCCGACGTGCTCTTTCTCCTCGTCAACCACTGCATCGCCCGCCATGCCGCGCAGTACGGCGCGGGGCGGCTGCCCACCATGCGCCGGATCGAGCAGGAGGGCTACATCTGGGCGAGAAAGGGCCTCCTTTCCTCGACCAGCGCAAACGACTACCTCAACGCCCTCCACGCGCGCGAGCAGAAGTACCCCGCCTACATGGCAGTCCTTCAGCTCGGCGAACGCAAGCCCTCCCCGAGCGAGGAGAAATACCTCGCCGCTTGGGTGGACATGGGCTTCCCCGCCGAGACCGTCGCCCTCGCGTATGATAAGACCGTCCTGCGCTGCCACGAATTCAAGTGGGCGTACTGCAACGGCATCCTGAAGCGCTGGCACGAAAAGGGGCTCCACACCCCCGCGGAGACCGCGGCGGAAAACGCCGCGCCGAAAAAAGAAGAAAAACCGTCCGGCGGCAAGAACGACTGGATGAAGCAATACCTGTAAGGGAGGGGATCTCATGTCCTACGACGGAAAGCTCATGCGCCGCGCGATGGTCCGCTTTGAGGAGGCGAAGCAGCGCCGCGCCGACGCGCTGCACGCGCGCGAGCGCGCGGTCTATGCCGCCGTCCCCCGCATCGCGGAGATCGACGCCGCCCTGCGCGAGACCATGTCCAAGCTCATTTCCTCCGCCCTGCGCCGCGGCACGGACCCCCGCCCCGCCATCGAGGCGCTCAAGGAGGAAAACCTCGCCCTCCAGCGCGAGCGCGCCGAGCTGCTCGTCGCCCACGGCTATCCCGCCGACTACCTCGAGGATAAGCCCAACTGTCCCCTCTGCGGCGACACCGGCTGGCGCGGCAGCGAGGTCTGCTCCTGCCTGAACGACTACTATGCCCGCATCCAGCTCGAGGAGCTCTCCCGGCTCCTCGACCTCGGCACGCAGAGCTTCGAGACCTTCTCCTTTGACGTCTACTCCCCCTACGCCCCCCTTGATCAGGACATTTCCCCCCGCTCGAACATGGAGCGCATCTACGACGCCTGCCGCGACTATGCCTACGAATTTTCCCCCCGCAGCGGCAATCTTCTGCTCTCGGGCGATCCCGGGCTGGGCAAGACCTTCCTCTCCGCCTGCATCGCACGCGTCGTGAGCGAAACGGGCCACTCCGTTGTCTACGACACCGCCGCCCACATCTTCGAGCGCTTCGAGGCGCAGAAATTCTCCCGCGACGAGACCGGCGGCGCGGACGAGGACGTCTCCCGCCTTCTCCGCTGCGACCTGCTCATCATCGACGATCTCGGCACCGAGCTGACCACCGAGTTCGTCCGCAGCGCCTTCTACCAGATCGTCAACACGCGTCTGATGACGAACAAAAAGACCATCATCTCCACCAACCTCTCCCCCGCCGAGCTCTCGCGGCGCTACGGCGCGAACATCCTCTCGCGCATCGAGGGCGCCTACCGCATCCTCCCCTTCTTCGGCGACGATATCCGCAAGCAGAAAAAGTAAAGCACACGCAAAGAAGCGGCCTCCCCTGCGGGAGACCGCTTCCGTCTTTTATTGGATGAGCATATTTTCGCCCACGACCGCCTTCGCCTCGTCCACCGAGGTGAAGTAGGCGTTGAGGATCTGCACCGCGGTCGAGGCCAGCGCGCCGCCGCTGCCGCCCTTTTCGATCACCACCGCCAGCGCGATCTGCGGATCGTCGTAGGGCGCGAACGCCACGAACACGCCGTTGCTGACCTTGCCGCCGGTCTGCGCCGTGCCGGTCTTGGCGGCGGCGTCCACCACGCAGTCCTTGAAATAATACGCCACGCTGCCCGACACGACCAGGTCGCGCATTCCCTGCAAGACCGCCTGCAAATTCTCCGGCTCGATGTCGACGATCTCCGCTGGCGGCTCGTCGTACACGTCGACGAGCTCGGCGCTGTCGTAGGTCCGCACCTCCTTGAGCAGATGCGCGTTGTACCGCGTCCCGCCGCCCGCGAGCGTCGCAACGTAGTTCGCAAGCTGCAGGGGCGTAAAGAGCGAGTACGACTGGCCGATGGCGGCGGTCAGCGTCTGACCGTCCGTCCAGTAATGCCCGTCGAGCGAGTTGACGTAGTCCGGCGTGGTCATCACGCCGATCTTCTCCGGGATCTCGATGCCCGTCGGCTCACCGAGACCGAAGGCCGAGGCATAGCGCGCGATCGTGGAGATGCCCGTCCTGCGTCCGATGTCATAGAAGAAATAGTTGCACGACACCTTGATGGCCTCGGTCACGTCGATACGCCCGTGCGTGCCGCCGTTCTGGTTGTAGAGCCAGCATTTGTAGGCCCAGTCGCCGTAGTGATACACGCCCTTCGTCAGAATGGTGGACTTCGGCGTGATGATGCCGGTCTCCAGCGCCGCGATGGCCGTCACCGGCTTGAAGGTCGAGCCGGGCGCGTAGGTGCCCTGCGTCGCGCGATTCCAGAACGGCTGGAGCGGATCGGTGTTGTTCTCCGTGTAATCCTCGTTGAAGGTCTTGAGCGAGAAGGTCGGGTACGACGCGAGCGAGAGCACCTCGCCCGTGCCGACCTGCACCACCGCCGCGGCGGCGCCGCGGTCGATGTCGTCCTCCGCCGTCATGCTCTCCACTGTCTCGGCGAGAATGCGCTCCACATCCTCCTGAAAGTCGATGTCCAGCGTCAGCGCGACCGTATTGCCCGGCTCCGGCTCGACGGAGTAGATCTCCCCCGTCACCTTGCCCGCCGTATTGGTCTCCACGATGCGCCGCCCGTTCCTGCCGCGCAGATAGTCCTCGAAGGCCAGCTCCACGCCGTCGTAGCCGACGTAGGCGTTCATCGCGTAGCCCTTTTCCTTGTATTCGTTCCACCTCTCGCGCGGGATCTTCGTGACGCGGCCGAGAATGTGCGCCGCCGCGTCGGTCTGGTACTCGCGCACGGACGAGGTGCCGATGTGGATGGGCGCGTACGCGCCGTCCTTCAGCTCCGCGATCAGCTCCACGGAGATGTCCGACGCGATGGCCGCCGTCGAGAGCTGGTTGAGCTTCGTCACCGCGAGGCAGTAGCGCAGGCCGACGAGCTTGCGCGCCTCCGCGTCGGTCAGCTCACCATCCACCTTGAACTCCGTGCGCAGCCGCGAGAGCAGCGCCTCGGGGCTCAGCGGCGGGTCGGTGTCGGTCGTCAGCGCGTCCTCGTCCGCCCACTTCTTGCTCACAAGGTAGCTGTTGAGCGCCGTGTGCGAGCCGGAGACGGAAAAATCATAGGCGAACGGCGCGCCCGCCGTCAGCGGCAGCGTGTCCTCCCAGACGATCCCCCGGTTTTCCAGCAGCTCGATGAGCCGCAGCAGCTCCTTGTTGAGCGCCGCGTCGTCCGACGGCGCGAGCGAAGTGTCCAGCTCGAGCGTATACACGCTCCGGTTCGTCACCAGCGCCTTGCCGTTCCGGTCGGTCAGGATGCCGCGCGAGGTCACCACCGTCTCGCTCTTCGTGTTCGCGCGGATGGACCGCGCGCGGTACTCCGCGCCGTGTACGATCTGCGCGTCAAAGAGCGTCACGAAATACGCCGCCAGCACCAGCGAGAAGAGCACGCCGATCGCGAGCAGGCGTCGGCTGAATTGCTTTTTGTCGTCCACGGCAGGCCCTCCCTTCGCGGTTCTTTGCCGTTGTTACAGGGTAAATTTCCGATGCAGGAACGCCAGCACCGGGTGGCACACGATCAGCAGCGGCAGCGAGAGCGCCAGCTCCTGCACCGCGCGCAGCGCGATGGCGGACAGCTCCGAGCGTCCGCCGGCGAGCAGCGTGACCGCCGTGATGAGGTCCACAAGCACGAATGCCGCCGTGCTCACCGCCAGCGAGCACAGGATGCCCGGCTGCAGCACGCTCCTCGCAATGAGCGCCGCGAGCAGCGCCGTGAGCGGGAACGCGATCGTGTACAGGCACGGCAGCGGGGCGGTCAGCGCCAGGTCGCACAGCACGCCAAACGCCAGCGCGAACACAAAGCCCTCCAGCCGGTCCTCCATCGACGCGAGCACCGCCGGCAGCAGCGGCGGCAGAAAGGGCGCGATGCCCCACACGCGCAGATGGGCAAGCGTCAGCTCATGCCCAAAGAGCAGCAGCAGACACGCAAGCGCGTAAGCGGTCCATTTGACCGCCGTATCACGCGTGGTCGACGGCGACATGGCAGCGCCTCCCTTCCGAAAAATGCTTCACCGTCAGTCGACGATGTCAAAATCCTTGATGATGAATACCTCGCTCAGCTCGCCGAGCCGCGCCGCGGGCGCAAGCACCGCGTACTGCGCCAGTCCGTCGTCGCCCGTGCGCACGGACTCCACCGTCCCGATGACCAGCCCGCCCGGGTAGAACCCGCCGAGGCCCGAGGTCGTCACCACATCGCCCGAGAGCAGCTGCGCGTCGGCGGAAAGATAGCTCAGCTTGAGCTTTCCCTCGCCCATCAGCGCCAGATCGCCCTCCGCGACCGCGACCTCCTGCGTGCGGAACACCCGCGCGCCCAGCTCCGTGTCGGTGTCGATCACCGTCAGCACGGTGCACCAGTTGTAGCCCACCGCGGACACCACGCCCACCAGGTCGCCCTCGGCGGACACCACGCAGTCGTTTTTCTCCACGCCGTGCGCCGTGCCGCGGTTGAGCGTCAGCGCGCTCGTCCAGTTCGTGCTCTCGCGGTCGATGACCGCCGCGGACTCGAAGGTCAGATCACGCCGCTGCTCCCGCAGCTCCAGCAGCTCGCGCAGCAGCGCGTTCTCCTCGCGGTCGGCCTCGGCCTGCCGCGCGTCGCGCTCCAGCTCCGCCACACGCTCGCGCAGCGCCTCGTTTTCCGCTATGAGGTCGGAGTAGTCCTTATAATAGCGCTGCTTGTCCTCCGCCCACGTCGCCACCGCCGTGACCGCCGAGCGGAACGGATAGGTCAGCACGCCCACCGCGTTCTGCAGAAAGCCCGACGTCGCGCTCACAAAGCTCAGCACGCTGATGAGCACCGCGCAGGCGGTCGTAATAATGAGCAGCCGCAGGCCGTATTTTTCCAGAAATTCGCGCAAAGCGCAGCCCTCCCTTCGGGGGTCGTTATTTTAGAAGAAGCGCACGCCGAAATGCTTCGTCAGGCATTGCCCCAGCTTCTCCACCGGCAGTCCCATGACGTTGTAGAAGTCTCCGTCGATGCGCTCGACGAGCAGCGCGCCCAAGCTCTGCACGCCGTAAGCGCCCGCCTTGTCCATCGGCTCGCCGGTGGCGATGTAGGCGCGCAGCTCCTCCTCCGTGCAAGGACGGAAGTACACGTCCGTTGATACCGTAAAGGATTCCGCCTTGCCGCCCTGCCGCACCGTCACGCCCGTGCAGACCGTGTGGCGGTTCCCCGCCAGCTCCGTGAGCATCCGCAGCGCGTCCGCCTCGTCGCGCGGCTTGCCGAGCCGGTCGTTCTCCAAAAACACCATCGTGTCCGCCGTGATGAGAATATCCTCCGGCCCGACCAGCGGCGCCACCGCGTCGGATTTCAGGCGCGCGATGTGCGCGACGATCTCCTGCGGCGCAAGCCCCTCGGGATAGGTCTCCTTCACGTCGGGAACGACCACGGAAAAATCGGTGATGCCCATGCGCCGCAGCAGCTCATGGCGGCGCGGCGACTTGGAAGCCAGCACGATATGCGGCATGATCTCAGTCCTCTTTTCAATACAAATCGTAATATCACGCAGAAAAACTACGTTTCGTTTTCATTTTTACTCCACGCCGCGGTAGAAAAGCCCGCGCGTGATGTCCTTGGGCGTGTATTCCTCCCGCCCCCTGTAGGCCCGCAGCACGCGCATGCACTCCTCCGCCGACTCGGTCGTAAAGCGCAGCCGCGCGTAGGTCAAACCGATTTTCCGGTACTCCGGCTTGTCTGCCAGCCACAGCGTCTTGCCGTTCTGGAGCTCACTCCGGCAGCCGTAGGCGTGCAGCACCGGGAACCGCTCGCCCACGCGGTCGGTCAGCTCCGGCGCTCCGGCGCACGCGCTGTCCGCGCAGACGGCGCCGCAGCGCCCCTTAAAGCGCCGGCAGCCGAACTCGTTCGCCACGATGCAGTTTTCCGTGATCATCAGCGGCAGCCGCCCGTAGACGATGGCCTCGCAGGGGATGCACTTGCTGATGTCCCGCAGCTGCTCGTGCCGCAGCTCGAACGACAGCGTCGCGCCCGATAGCCCCTGCTCCCGCAAAAACCGCAGCGCCGCGGAGTTGAACACATTCAGCCCGAAGTCCCCGCGCAGCTCCATATCCAGTCCGCGCACAAGCGCGAAATGTCCCAGATTCCCCAGCACCGCGCACTTCACGCCACGCTCCTTCGCCGTGCGAAGCTGTTCGCGCAGACCTTCCTCGTCCGCCGTCCGCCACACGCGCGGCAGCACGGCGGCAAATTTCGTCCGCCCACGGTATTTCTCCACCTCGACCGACGGCAGCAGCTCCAGCGGCACATACACCGTCTCCACGCCCTCGTTCACCAGCGCATCGGTAAGCTGCCCGGCACGGTAGATCGACACCGTGAAGCGCGGCGGCTCCGTCGGGTTTTTGATCCTCTCAGCCGGGACAAACGTCCCCTCGCGCCGCTCGGGTATCTCCGTCCGCATCGCCTCCAGCGCCGCGAGCGCGTCGCGCCGCAGCGCGTTGAGCGCGCTCGCCGGAACGGACAGCCCGTCCTCAACCGTCACCGCGCAGTCCGACACCGTGAACGCCGTCCCGCCGGTCTTGCGCAGACGGGCCTCGACCTCCCCGGCTGTCACCGCGCGGCTTCGCGCCGCCTCCGGCGCGACTCCCGTGACCGTGACGCAATGCCCGTCGCCGTCCCCGGCGGTCAGCACCATCGGCTCGCCCAAACGAAGCGCCGCGCGGAAGCGCACCGGCACGAGCCGCATATCCTCTTTTTCATAGGCCGCCCGCAGCGTGCCGAACCATTCCTCCGGCCACCGCGCAGTTTCCGGGCGAACGCCGAACATTTCCTTCCCGCGCCGGCCGCGGTAATAGCCGTCCGTGAACCCGTCGCGTGAGAATGCCAGCGCAAGCTTTTTCTGCTCGTCCGCCGTCGGTGCGCGGTGCTCGCGCAGCAGCGCGGCATAGATGCCCGTCACCGCCGCCACATACTCGGGCCGCTTCATGCGCCCCTCGAGCTTCAGGCAAGTCACGCCCTTCTCCGCCATCTCTCCGGCATACGCCGCGAGGTTCGCGTCCTTGAGCGACAGCGGATTCGCGTCCGCCTTCCCGTGCCAGCCATAGCGCAAGCGGCAGGGCTGCGCGCACGCGCCGCGGTTGCCGCTCCGCCCGCCGATCACCGCGGACATCTCGCACATCCCCGAATAGCACATACAAAGCGCCCCATGCGCAAAGGTCTCGATCTCGATCGGCGCGCGCTCCGCGATCTCGCGGATCTCCCCGCCCGACAGCTCGCGCGCGAGCACTGCCCGCGTCATGCCGAGCCGCGCCGCCTCCTCCACACCCGAGAGCGTGTGCAGCGCCATTTGTGTGCTCGCGTGCAGCGGCACATCGGGGATCACCACGCGCAGCGTCTCGTAAACGCCCCAGTCCTGCACCAATATCGCGTCCACGCCGTATTCGCTCGCCCGCCGCGCCGTCTCGGCGAGCGCGGGCAGCTCGCGGTCGGTCACCAGCGTGTTGAGCGTCAGATAGACCTTCACGCCCCGCAAATGGCAATAACGCACCGCCGCCAGAAATTCCTCATCGCTGAAGTTTCTGGCGCTGCGGCGCGCGTTGAAGCTGCCAAAGCCCATATACACGGCGTCCGCGCCGTTCTGCACGGCGGCGACCAGCGCCTCACGTCCGCCCGCGGGAGAGAGCAGCTCCGTCATTATTTCCTGTTCTGCAATTTGAACAGCTCGCGCTTGAGCTCGCTGACCTCGTTCTTCGCCTGCGCGGCGTCGTCGATGTACTGCTTGAGCTGGCGGCGCAGCGCCTCGCTGGCCTCGCGCTCCTTGAAGAGCTCGTCGGCGATGTTCGCCGCGGCGAGCACGGCGGCGTCGGTGCGGCCGACCTTCGCGCCGGTGAGCATTTCGTCCATCTTCGTGCCGACGTAAGCGCCGACCTTCTGCATATAAGAGGGGGCCTCCTCGGCGACAAAGGTATACTCCTCGCCGCAGATGCTGACGGTAACGCGGTTTTCCATCGTATGTTCTCCTTTCTCTTCCCCGGGAGCAGACGTAATAATACAGTTTTTAATATAACACAAAGTGTATTGGGATAAAAGAGGGATTTTAAAAATTTACAATTTTTGCCGCCGAGGGCGGCGGCACTCACCGCACTTCGTGCGGCACTTGTCAAAGGGGGTATTCTCTTGGTTGAAGAGAATTGGAAATGTCAAGAAATGTGCAGTCGGGAAACACCCAAAATCTGAAAAGCTCGG
>ENA-UONS01000570-UONS01000570.1-human-gut-metagenome-genome-assembly--contig:-CS19-NODE-570-length-41246-cov-8.276857_pt1 | contig 41246 bp, 46 predicted proteins | sample MGYA00242458_ERZ724005 | MGnify/ENA metagenome assembly ERZ724005
AGGGAGAATTCTTCCAAGCCAGCAACTTTTTTAAGATAAATCGTTCCATAGAATCACCTGTCACATTTTTATTGGAGTTTTATGCTTGATAATCACATTTTTATTAGAGTTTTGTGCTTAATAATCACATTTTTATTATATGCGAAATTCATGAAATTACAACCGAAAACACAAAATTATTTAATTTTAATGCTTAGCAATCACACTTTTATATGAGAAAGGACTGGAAATGGATTGCTCCATTTCCAGCCCTTGCCCTCATTGCGGTATATTTCACCCGAATTCGGTTGCCGTAGCCGCTACTGCGCCCTCATCTGGACGAAATCTCCCACAAATTGTGACGCACATCTTGCAGAAAGCCTTTTTCAAACATGCGCTAGGATTGCAGAATTCCGGCAGCGCGAAGATTTGCCAGAAGTGTATTTAGCTGTGTCACAGCATCCTCTGTACCAGTAGCATCTGCCACTGCCGCTGCCGGAGTTGGCGCTGGGCCAGTAGGACCAATCGGGCCGTCTGCTCCGACAGGACCGGTTGGGCCTGTCGCTCCGGCTGGACCGGTTGGGCCTGTTGCTCCGGCTGAACCGGTTGGGCCTGTTGCTCCGGCTGGACCGGTTGGACCTGCTTCTCCAGCGGGACCGGCGGGGCCTGTTGCTCCGGCTGGACCGGTTGGGCCTGTTGCTCCGGCTGGACCGGTTGGGCCTGTCGCTCCGGCGGGGCCGGTTGGGCCGGTTGAGCCTGTTGCTCCGGCTGGGCCGGTTGGACCTGTTGAGCCTGTCGCTCCGGCGGGGCCGGCTTCTCCGGCAGGCCCCATAACGCCTGGCATGCCAGGCTCTCCTTGCGGACCCATAGGACCTGCAGGGCCTACTGCTCCCTGGCATCCTCTTGGTCCCATAGGACCAGTCACACCAGGACACCCTCTTGGGCCAACAGGTCCCATAGGACCTGTTGCGCCACGAGGTCCTGTGGCTCCCTGTCCCGGACAACTGCAATCGCAGCCGCAGCGATTATTGTTTCCAAAACAGGATGTACAGGTAATATCACCGGAAGCTTCCTTTTCAGAAGAATTTTTCTGATTATGACGATCAAAAAACATACACATTCTCCCATAACAGCTTAGATATTCACTATCAATATATGAAATACTAACAATACAGGTGAATTTCCCCTTCACTCCATCCCCCAAACATCCCTGAAATACTTCTCGTTCCCAATAACCGCCTGATGCAGCGGCTTCAATACTCTTGCCTTTTTATGAAATTCAAACGCCTCCCTGTGTCTTCCTGCTTTATCCAGACATACACACATCTGTATCGCCGGTATAAAATCATGACTGTCTGCAATATAAAAACCGCCGTTTTTCTTTTTCCGTGGCGCAAGAAGAGCCTGCTGGTACCAGTATGCTGCCGTCACGTACTCCCTTTTTTCCATAAACAATCTTCCTATCTCACAACAGATCTCCGCTCTCGGAACATCCATCGTAAAGCTGTAAAAAAGTATATCAAAAGCAGCCGCATTCTCTCCCATTGCCTGATAACAGCAGGAAAGAACCAGACAGCTGTTCAGTTTATTCTCTATCCAGCCATCTGGTTCTTCCAGAAATTTTTTTAAAATTAAAATTGCATACTCATATTGCTTATGATAAAAAAGCTCCCGCCCATAATAAAAGAAATGTCTCGGTTCCATTTTTTCACCGGAATCAATCATCTGCTCATATATATGCAGATTGCGAAAAGACTCTCCAGCCTTTATTTTCCGATGCTCGATCACCACATCCGAATATAAAATATTCCCCGCAGGAACAACCGTTTCGTGGACGCGCCCCTGCCATCTGAAATTCCGGGAAGTCTTCATAATACGCTCTCTGTAATAAGAAAACGTAACATGCTCCCATTCATCAAATCCCACTGCATAATCCATCATAACCACATCCGTATCTGAATCCATGCTCTCTTTCAACCTGAGCAGCTTCTCCTGATTTTCCGGCGTAATGACATCATCTGCATCCAGCCACATCCAATAATCCGTATCTGCTTTTTCCGTAATAAAATTGCGGGCAGCAGAGAAATCATCTTTCCATAAAAAATCATAAACCTCATCGGTAAACTCCCTGGCAATCTCCTTCGTTTTATCCACCGATCCGGTATCGCAAATATAGATTTTGTCCACAAGCTTGCTCATCGGCGTGAGGATTCTGCGAAGTACCGCCTCCTCATTTTTTACGATCATACACAGGCCAATTGATATCATTCCAAATATCCTTTTTTCAATAGCCTATGCAGGACAAATTACTTTTATTCCCATTTGCCGCTTCCGGATATCCGCATTTTTTCCAGCAATAACGCTTTCCTTACGGATTACCTGTCATTTGTGTCAGTGACAAAGTCTCCAAAATCTGGGAAAATAAAAATACAAAACATTCCACATAGAAAAGAGGTGCTGAATATGAGAAAAAAAAATATGGAAAATACTACCTCTTGTGACCGGACTTGTGCTTCTGACTGCCGGAAGCGCTCTCACCGTTCACGGAGAAAGTGACAACACCATTGACGTAACCCTGTTCAAGCTTAACCTTCCGGATGACTGGAGCTATGATCCAAATGATATCAGCGATTATGAATACACCTGCTCTGTCAGCGTATTCGAAGGTGCAGACAAGGACAGCTCACAAAATGATTTCACCATTAAAGCAAATGAAGAATCAAGCTACTCTTTCCGCAAATATCTACAGACCTCCGATATCGATCTTCATGACTATGCAGACGGCACTATTGAAAAAACAACCATTGGCGATGTGGATTACATACGAACCACAGACAATTTTGACAGAATTTACTACATTTATCGTCACGAGCCATCCGGTGTGACCTACAAAGTTATCATTTCCGGAGAAGAAAATGATTCTGTCAAAAACGTTTTTAACAATCTGGAACTGAAATTAGAGGACACTGGCAATGTGGAAGCACCTTACCCCTGGGATGGAACTCCATTCACACCGGCTCCGCAGAGTATAGCTGTTGGAGATTATACCGTCACTCCGGAGTATATTCCATTTAGTGTTTCCCAGAACGGATTTGAAATCATGCGTCACCAGTTTGCAATATCTGGAGACCGGATGTATCATCAGCTGAATAATACTCTGGAAACTTACGAATATACTGGAAGCACCCTGAATCTTCTTTCTTCTGATACAATGGACGAGCAGGGAATGGATCTTTTTACAGACACGGACGGAAAACTTTATATTTCCCATAACGGTGGAAAAGGAATCGTTATGAAAGACGGGCAGACCATATTGGAGACCGGCACAAGCGGTTACCTGTCTGTACACCCATCCGGTGCCTGGGGCATTACCAGCTACCTTGGCTATGATACGGAAAAAGTAACCTTCCAGGACGGCAGCGTGCTTACAGAGCCCTGGATCTTAACCTCCATGAATGATGACGAGGCACGAACCGGTATCTTTAAATTTGTCAGCCTGGTTGAGATCAGCAATGATCATATTATGGTATACGGACGTCTTGCAGGAGATGACACCCCATCGAAAATAGCAGTTTATGATCTGGAGGGCAACCAGCAGCTGCTTCTTGGCAGTGACCAGCACGAGGATCCTGCTTATTTCGGAAGTCTCACGGGAATAGCTGAGACAGCGAATGGCTATATTGCAGCAGATGGAAATATGCGAGAATTCTACTTCTGGTCAAAGGACGGAACTCTCCTCGCCGAAGTAGACTGCTACGATATGTTTGGAACCAGATACCCCTGGATTGAAGATATGAAAGTTGCAGAGGATGGTTCTGTGATGGTTCTTATGACACAGGACCGTGACGACGACTCTGCAAGCGAATTAATGGTATTCCGACTTACAGGTTTCTGATACATTCCCCTCACGAAAGGGCAGGTTGTGGAGAACATCCACACCTGCCCTTTTAAGTTATTTTCATTCGGCACTGTTCTGGCAAAATCAATCTTTTTCGTACTTCTCAATCAGGCACTGGTGTTCCTTACTTTTTTTATCATAATTGATTCCAACAAGAAGAATATCACCTGTATAATTCAGGATCGAAGAAGGATACTTTTTTGTCTTAATTTGTGTTAATGCAGTCTGCGCATTCTGGTTCCACTTCAATTCCACCAGCAATGCCGGATAATCATTTTTGTACTCTGGCTTTGGGATAAATACAAAGTCAGCAAATCCTCGTCCTGTAGGAAATTCACGGATTGGCTTAAAATAGTATTGCATTGCGCTTAAGTAGGCAATTGTAAGCACACTGCTCAAGGAATTCTCATTATTATACTGAATTACTGACACATGCTCGTTATGAATTTTTTCAATCTCTTCTGCAACCGCCTCACCATCCATATCCAATGTAGCATCCAGCAGATTTTCCGAATTCAGCTGCAATATCAGCATTTCATTCCACTTTTTACGCTCAACAGCAGTCGTCAGCTCCTGTCGTATCTCCTCATTTGGTACAAAAGCAGTCTTCCTGTTCTCATTATAACCAAGGTATCCTAAATGGATCATATAAGTCAATACATCATCTTTACTTTTAATATCTTCCGTATCATTTTGAAAAGCTGCCACATTCACCTTAACTTCGGCTCCGGAAAGCATCTCAATAACAGCTGTTTTCAGCCCATCATAGTTCATGTTAATCAAAGGCACAATCACATCATAGGATGCTGTTTCTGACCAGTAACTCCTGAATTCCCCCCTTAGCATTACGCTGACAACGGCTCTGGGATTATAAACCTGGTAATCCTTCAGAAGATAGCCATCGTACCATCGCTTCACTTCATCAAAGTCCTGCTGATATTTTTCTGACAGCTTTTTCACTTCAGCTTCTGTAAAACCAATATACGGAGCCAGATTACTTGCGCTCAGCATTGTAAACTCATCAAAATTATTTAATGCCGACTGAGTTTTTTCCTTTTTAATTGGAAGAATACCAGTAAGATATGCAAGTTGAATATATTTTGTTGGTTCTGTTCCTTTGAACATTGCCCTGAGAAAATTAATATACTCTTCCTGTACCCTTTTATTAACGTCCTTGTCACGAATAAGGACATCCCATTCATCAATGATGACAATAAATTTTTTTCCAGTTGCACCATTAATACGAGACAACACTTCTGGCAAAGATTCCGTCTTCTCTTTCAATACACCTGGATAGTATTCCGCAAGCTCCGCAATCGTCTTTTCCGAAATATAAGAAACCACCCTTTCAGGTCCACCAGCTGGCTCTATGCACCATTGGATATCAAGATGTATTACATCATATTGGTTCAAGTGCTTCTTAAAATCTGCACTTTTACTAATTTCCAATCCGGCGAACATTTCTTCTGAATTACAGCCTCTGCTGTAATAAGCTGTAAGCATATTCGCTGTAATAGATTTTCCAAACCTTCTCGGACGGCTATTGCAAATATAGGCCTGCAATGTATTCAAAACTTTATTCGTATACTTAATAAGTCCGCTTTTATCAACATATATCTCGGAATTCAATGCTACCTGAAAAGCCAAATTATCTGGATTCACTAATATTCCCATCACTCACACACTCCCTATATAAAAAAGCTTCCACAGTATCACTATTTTCTACCAATAATGATACCATGAAAACTTTTGGGGCTCAATAATTTTATGTGTGTTTATGAATTCTTACAAAAGAACCGTCACTCCTAAAAACTTTCTTCTATCTTGTTTCTCCGTAGATGAATGATCAGAGTCAGCGTATCCCATAAGATCAATTCCAAGTGAAGCAGCTTCTTCATACATTTCTTCTCTTTACCTATATTTATCACATCTTTTGAACCAGTTTTTCAAATTCCTTTTCATCCTCTATAAATGTATATGGAGCATACTCCCCATATGCAGTAGGACGACTAATTGTTACCAACTGAACTCCTTTCGAAGCCACTTGCTGATTCATTCTTCTTTTCATTTCAACCAAATGACTTCCATGTCGAGTCTTTAATGCAATGCAGCCATGTACATTCGTAAGTGCACCTGCAACTTGGAAATTTACAAATTTATCGTTGCTAAAATGCTCCATTTTCATCCGTATCTTTCCTTACAGCGCTCCATTTTTGTACACATCTTTCTTCAAGCAACTCCATTTTTGTACACATCTTCATTTAAAATGCTCCGTTTTTGTCCGTATCTTCCCTTACAGCGCTCCATTTCTTCCATATCTTTCTTCAAAAACATTCAAAAAACTCCACTTTTTTTCATATCTTTCCTTAAAATACTCTGTTTTTTCGTGTAGTCCTCCAAAATACACCTTTGACTGCATCTTTCTTTGAAATAACTCCACTTTTGTACACATCTTCTTTCAAAAAGCTCCATTTTTGTACACATCTTCTTTCAAAATTGCATTCCATATTTATCACTTTATTGCGTTGCACTGTGGATAATGCAGTTAAAAGATTATTGTTCTTTTTATTTATCCATTCACATCACTGTACTCCCTTCAAGATTTTGCTGATTTGTTCCGCACGGTATTTCCATGCCAAACCCTGGTCTATGGATGAGGGCCTCTTACAAGAATCTAAAACTCTTGCTCTGCATCCGTCATCCACTGCTTTTCCAGTTGACATATCAGCGATTCGTAACTATGGTAAGCGTACCAGACCCCAATAAGTCACTTTTTGAATGTTTCAATACACTGTGCTATATCCGGATGCAGTGTATAATTCTCACATCCATAACTTTGCATTACCGTATCAATCCGTTTGCGATCTTCTTCACTATAATATGAAATATGCCATTCTGTGCCGGAATTATCATAGGGTATCTTAGGGTCATGTTCCAAAAATGCCTCCACTGGCGTGAGCATTCCCAAATGCATCCTTTTATTCAACATACGCAAATATTCCCGCCGTATCTTTTGATTGCGTTCCTCCTGTTCTTCCCGAAAACGCCGCCTTACACCAGCTGCTTCCAACCGTAGCTGTACATCTCTTTCCACATGCTGATAAGGATCCTCCACATACGGTTTTATCATCTCATCCAAACGTTCATACTCTGGAAAACTGATCGGCTTCTTTTGCATCACACGTTCCCTGTGGCTGACAGCATACTGCATATTGATATGCATAATACCATCATAGTCCAGACTATCCAGATATGCCTTTTCCTCTTGTTCCAAATACGTTTCCGGGTCCTCTGAAATCCCCTGTGTTTCGTATATCAAATGCTTTATATAACCCAGGTCAGCATCTCCAAAGCCCAACCCCAGTACAAAAATTTTTTTGATATTCTCAATTCGAACACCATGCAACCCGCAAAATATTTGCAGTTTCATATAGTTATCCTCTATATGTTTATCTGTATTATACAGAAATTCTTCTATATAATACAGCCCTTCCATTCGCGGTTTGTTTTTGAACATTCTCAACGATTCGTATGGATACTCCGGATGTGTCGCATGCCCTACAATAATAGACTCTTTCTCATTTGCCATGCCATGAATATGAAATTCATTCACCGCCTTCACACCAAACCGTTTTAACAATGTATCTGTATAATTGAAATTAACAAACAATACATTATCACCAAATGCATACTTCGAAATTTCTTCACTAATGTGAATCGTTCCTACCCAGTCCCGGAACATTTCCTTCAATATTTTCTGTGCATTTTCTGCACATCTTTTAATATTTTTTACTCCGTCTCTTCCAAAAAAATAATTGATCTGCTGATCGTCTATTTTATCCATAGACGTCTCAAAATTCCACCAGAATGTATGATCCAATTTCTGTGGTTTAAACGGATCTCCGTAAAACAGTTCTACATCTGAATAAGTAATTGTATTGCCTTCTGAATCAATTGCAATGGTTCCATCATCATTGTATTTTGTATATTTTTTTAAATGAAAACGCTCCAACACCTCCTCCAAATGCGCCTCATAATATCTTTCAAATGATCTGTAGCTTGTATCTAAATTCTGCCAAATATCAAATCCATTTCCAATCAATATCAAAGTATCAACTGGTGTTCTTTGTTCTGCCGGCACATATTTTGATTCAAATAAATTTTTATCAAATAACATTCTACTATTTTTCCTCAGCCCAAAAATTTGTTTAAGAGAACTTTTTTCGAAAGTTCACAATGTGGTTATTCTCTAAACTCTTTAATCCCGTTAAACAGATCAGGATTTTTTTCTAATAAAAATTGTTTCAACGGATATATATTAACCATTTAACCATACTCTCCATCAACTTCCATATCTACCACATAAAACCATTCCATTATCCTTTTGTTCTTCGCTCGTAAATTTCATCCACTCATGGATAACATTTTTTATAACCGCTCCATTTACATCCTTACGGATACAGTTGTCCTGTATCAATGCTGTTCTGTATCATCTCACCAGATGGGTGGATTCCCTTCTTCCAATGTGGAAATGACAGATCATTCTGCTCCTGGTCAATCAAGTTCCAGTACAGGGATCTGATTTTGTAAAAATCCTCTTTTTCTGCCTTACGGAATATCATTTTGTCCACCTCTTTACTCATGGAGTTCCAGCGGCAGTCCATCCGGGTCGTGGAAGAATGTCATCTTCTTACCGGTATAATCATCCACACGGATTGACTTACATTCAATCCCAACTTCTGCCAGCTCCCTCACCGTCTGCTCTACGCTGTCTACGCAGAACGCAAGATGACGCAGCCCACAGGCTTCTGGACGGTTCACACGCTTCGGTGGATTTTCTTCAGCGAAAATCTCCAGCTCTGTGTGTTCATTGACACAAAGATCCAGCTTCCAGTCCTTACGCTCTGGGCGATAGTTTTCTCTTATAACAGAGAACCCCAGTTTGTTTACATAAAAATCCTTAGCGGCTTCATAGTCAGATACGATGATTGCAATATGATGTATTTTTGATAAATTCACTGTTGTCACGCTCCATTTCTTTTATTTTCGTTATAAACTATATGTCGGTATTCAAAATATGCCGTGTGTGTTTCGGACTCAGCTCGGAGCCCGAAACACACACGGCAACATTATCAAAACTTGATTACTTTCGGCTCATGGGTAAACGAACTGATGGTAGCCACACCATTCTTGAAGTAGAACACCTCAGTATTGCCATCATCTGCAGCATACATTTTCTTCAAACTCGGATAGGCATCCAGCATAGATTCTCTCGCTTCTACACGATCATCTTCTACCAACTCGCCCGCAACGCGAATCCACTCGCCGCCTTTGAATGCACACAACTCTGCTTTCGGGTTTGCGTGCAGCTGCTTGGAAACATCCTTCTTCTTACCAGTCTGGATGTACAGCTTGCCTTCAAAAATATGCGCTGTGCCAAACGGGCGCACTCTCGGCTGGTCGCCCTCGACCGTTGCCAGGTAATATGTTTCAGCTTCTTTTAAGAATTTCTCTACTTCTTCCATTTTTGTCGTTCTCCTTTTCTTAGTTTTTGATATGTTTTATTTCAGTTTTTTCAAAATTTCTTCTGCGCTCATCCCACTGGCCAGCAGCTTCTTAACCACACTCTCTGCTTCCGCTTTCTTCGCCTCTTCGGCGGCTTTCTGCTCAGCAGCAGATTTCTTCGCCTCCAGCTTAACAACTTCCTTTTCTGCTTTCTTCAGAGCCACCTTTTTCTCCTTCAGATCAGCTTTCAAGGTGTCAATATTGGCAATAATTGCTGCAATTTCGGTGGTTAAAGAGGTGATAGTATACTGCTTTTCTGCAATCTGAGATGCGTAATCGTTAGAAATTTTCGTTTTATTCTTGCTTCCTTTTGTCCTAGGTGTCATGCAAGCAGAACCCGCAGAAAATCGGGATTTTTTCAATTTTTTATTCTCTTAATTTTGTTTAGGTGGAACTTTTTCTGGAAGTTCACATCAATATTTTTTTATTCCTCATCAGCCCTAAAATTTGTTTAGGGGAGATTTTTTCAGAAGTTCACAATACAATTATTGATATTGAACATTTATGTACCAATAAACCTTTTCTCCCTTTCCAATTTCCGGCTCGTCATATTCTTCAATGACCTCATCAATGGTAAGCAACCCGTAATGCATTGCTGTTTCAACCTGTGCCCATAGTTCATTGAATTTTCCTTCCCATTTTCCGGGACTACAACATTCAATAATTTCTTTTGCAACAGAAAAGGCAGAATCATCTCCACTTGATAATTGAACATCATCTGAAATATCAGCAATATTTCTCAATACATTTGACGACAATAATGCATCTTTGTAAGAGAACGATGTTAACGTGGGTTTTGTAAATTCAAAATCTTTATATTCTTCTAACGGTTCGCCCCAGAATGGTAGCAAACTATACTCTTGCAGTATTCTATAAAACACAATCATAAAATTGTATAACTGTGTAAACTCGGTTTCCGTCAAGAATGTCCACTTATCTATAAAGAAATGCGTCTCATTGTTGCGTAAGTCCCTTAATACCCTCAATGCATCACTTACAACGGCTTGATCTTGTGGATGTTCTGCATAGTATGTATTGAACAAAGTTTTTGTCTTTCTTATGATAAAATTATAATCTTCAGAATGACATATTTCCAAATCCACCGATGACAAACTCGAAAAGAACAAATTTAAATCTGTCGCAGCTTTATACTTAGTCCATAACGCGCTATCTGGATCTTTTCGTGCTGAAATTTTTTTACACACACTATGATCTCCAATATCAAGCATAAGTTGTTTTATAAATAACTCTGTTGCATTGTGGAGTGACGCCACAAAGTTCTTTCTGTACTTTAAAGTAGCCATTCCCTTCATGATGTCGTTTGCGTATAAAATTGCAGAATTCCATGATTCAAGTGCATTGTCAATCAAAATCTGCTTCATTTCACGTTTCTCCTCTCATTTTGATAAACATTTATTTAGGTTATAGTTTATCACTTCTTATCTGACCATAAAATTGTTACCTACCGCTCACTCCGAAAAGGGATGTGATTATTCGAGCAGCGTAGGGAACTCCTGTTCCTAGTATATCATAAATCTGCAAATATGTGAACTTTCAGAAATTTTCCGCCTAAAACTCGCACCACAATCACGGCTGTGGTGCATTCCCTGTCTATTCCTTTGTTTCTTCCACATTCAGGAATTTCAGTATCTCCTCATAAGACCGTCCACTCTTTACAATTGCTGACAGGATTTCATCCGTAAGCGCTTAATTTTTAGGTATGATAGAAAAATCCCCGACTACTTTTCAGTAGCCGGAGCACCTTGACAATTTACATATGATTGATTTGATTCGTTTGCACGACGTTCGATCTCAGCTTTGACTGTTTCGTTCCATGGCGCCAGAAGTTCTAATTCATCATCACTCATCCTATCATCAGACAGTTTTTCCAGCAGATAGGTAAGATAGTGATAGACGTTTACTCCATTAGCTTTTGCCATTTCTACCATTGTGTACACAATAGCGCTGGCCTAGGCTCCGTTTGGTGTGTCACAGAACAGCCAGTTTTTACGATTATGTGCTTAAAAGCATAACCGTAATTATGTGCCGAACTTAGTTATGTGCTCTTAACATATTTCAAGAAAAATGTCATAGTTACCTTACACGGGTCTGCCCCCAATGCTCATTTTGAGGCGCTTACCGACGTTGTAACGTCGCCCCATTATAAAAAAGGTAATCAAGCTTTGAAATGTCTCTCGGATCCTAGACAAATCTTTAAAGAAAATCCCAGAAACAGAACAAATCCTCAATAACTTTGATTGTAGGCATTATAGCAGAGATACTGCTATTTTGCACTACGCCATGTTATGAGGCACTTACACTCTTTCTTCGCTTTATCCCATTTACCAAATAGTTTTTACTTAAATACTTCACATGTAGCAATATCCCATAATAGCTGAAACATAATAGCGACAAGACCAATATTTAAATAATCAAATGATTCCCCAAGACCATGCATAATACAATTTCGGATATTAAGGCTTCCAAAAATATTCTCCATAATTTCCATGTACTCTGGTAAAATTTCCTCTTTTGCAAAATCAGTTTTAATCAATGATCCCAATGTTCTGGTCAGTTTTCTTTTATTTTTTCGTCCTACACCAGTCAGGATCATCTCATTTTCTGCTGATTTTTCTAATGCTTCAGTTCTTACGAAAAGGTCATACATTTTTCCCATTACATAACTTTCCTTTGCATTAAACTGGAAGCTGGATTTATAATTAAGAAACGCTTCAATATACTCTTTTTCACAAGCATCAAAAACTATTTTAGTATCACTTTTTTCTTGTATTCTACATAAACCTTTGTCTAACAGCTTATTTTGCAAACTTATCACTAGTCCTCTCTCAATCAAAGACGGTAGAACAAAGCTTGCTGTCACTGCATGAGGCTTTTTATTAACAATAGCATCTATATAGTCTTCCATTGCTCTTCGGTAAATTTCATTATAATCTATCGCTAAGTTTTCCAATTGAATTTCAGGAAGTGTTCCATTTCTCTCATAAATTAATGTATGATACTTCTTATAAACGCTTCCCAAATATTTAGCTGTATCTTGCAATAAAATTTTTCTTTTTATAAAATTGCTTTTCTCTTCTTCATTATCAAAATGTCCAACGGGTTCCGGGAATTCAGCATTACTCACATCAAAGGCATAAATATCACAAAAATCTTTTAGAACAGATAACTTTGCTTTATGAAGTTCATCCACACTTTTAGCATGAGTCAAACGATTCAGCATTTCTTCCGCATACGCTACAAGCTGATCCGGATTATCAAGATAAATTGACAAATCTGAACGTCTTTTAAAAATTTTATGATATAACTTCATAAGAACATCTTCCTCTCATTTATCCCCGCCCCCAATGCTGCATTCCCTGAAAATAGATCATCAGCCGGTTGTCTGGCGTATTTGTTCTGTTCTGTGAATAAGAAATGTTCGCAGAATGAAGAACTTCGCCAAATGTTGTAACAGTCTCCTGATTTGCTCTTGCCATAGCAGTTTCTCCTAATATATGATGATTTACAATATATCAGGAATATCGAGGCAAGTCACTACGCCATGTTTTGAGGCGCTTACACTTTATTTTTAATGCCGAATTATTTATAGGATTCAAAGTACTCTTTCTCACAATCTCTATAAATAATTCGGCCTCTTGTCATTACAAATAATTCAAAAACTACATAAATAGATTAAAATTGATTTTATATCCAGCACTTTTCATTTCTTTCGCCAACGCTATTTTCCAACCATCATTTTTATCCAATGGAACATAAACAATACCCGAAATATCATTTGGTACTTCAATATTATCTCTCACTAATGCGCATACATTCTTTCTGCCCAATTTAGCAATTAAATATCCATGCTCAAAAACAACGTTTTGGCGTGCCCTGTCCATTTTTTCCTTTTCTCTTTCCTTCGCATAACCAATATCACAAGGTGTATATAAAACAATACCAAATCCTACGTCAGAATATTTTTCAATTTTTTCTATAATAGTCAATCCATCATTAGCCTGCTCATGTAAAATTATTGGTTCAAGATTTAATTTTTCTATAAATCGAGCAACTTCAAGCTTGGCCTCTACATCATGTCCATGAACAATAAAAACTTTCCGCTTATCAAAATGATCTCTCTGTTTTATTTCTTTTATTTCTGAATTTGTACATAAGCTCTTTGCTTCTGTAAATAATTTTACAGTTACATCAGTTGTATATTTATCATACTCTAATATATCTTCGGGACTCACATACATCAAAAGCCCCTCAGGCATTTGAGAATTTTCTAAATCAGCTAATTCTCTTACAGACCTTTCTGTAGTAACAATTTTTAAACGAATAACCTTTTCTTTTTTTATGCTATACCCATCAATAATAAATTCTTCTTCACTCATATATGGAACTAAAATGTCTTTTATAATTTCATCTTTATTGGTTTTGTCAATTTCATAAATTTTTTTCTCTCGTTTGGATTTTCCTAATCCATCAACTGTTTCAACTAAAATTTGATAATACATGTAGTTCCCCCTTATCTCTTTTCTGCAGCATTTTGCAAAAGAAGTTCTTTTAATCATTAAATAACTCGGCAAATATTTCTTATATCAACTAAGGGAATCTATTTTTTTACCTGCAAATCCTCAAAAAGATCTTTTAGATATACTTTCTTTTCCAGCATTTCTCTAAAACTTCCTTTCACAGCCTCAACATCTTCCTTATAAGTCATCCCATACCAACTATCATTGGTTCTCAGAACTTTCACACTGATCTTCCCCTGCCCCAGCAGTTCCCCAATAAAAGACGGGATCAGATACTCTGCCTTCATTGGATTCTCTGGTACCTCCTTCTCAAAGAATTCCTCAAATCCCTTTTCCAGAGTCTCCACAAAATCAGGTGTCAATCCCCACATATTCATGGAAACCAAAGATTCTATATCTAACTTCACGCCATCTGTTTCTGCCCCATCCGCAGTTTTCATAATGTTATGAGTTTCCACAACCTCAGTAAGATTGTTTTCCTCATCCATTTTACAAATTCCACGAGTCACACCGCCATTGTCGGAAAGAGTGTTCTTCAGAACAAAACCAGCCATACAGGAAGTTCCACCATTCACCAGATATTCGTGAACTTTTTTGAAACCTTCTTTGCCGTAATAGTCATCTGCATTAATGACGACAAATGGTGTATCCAAAAGTTCCTTCGCAGCTAATACCGCCTGTCCAGTTCCCCAGGGCTTGGTACGACCTTCCGGAAAATCTCCCGGAATATTATGTATGTCCTGGAAAGCATAGGAAACGCTCACACTATGTTCTGCACAGATTGAGGCAATTCTGTCACCTATGATTTTCTTAAATTCCCCTTCGATATCCTTGCGGATAATAAATACTACTTTGTTAAAACCAGCTTCGATTGCATCATGGATAGAATAGTCCATAATGATCTGTCCCTGTGAATCAACTGGTTCTAATTATTTGATTCCTCCGCCGAAACGGGAACCGATGCCGGCGACCATAATTAAAAGTGTTGTTTGCATGATATGTTCCTTTTCCCTTTAGATTCACTTTTTAGTATTCTGGATCTAATTGACAATATCTTTACCTTAATTGTTTTTATTACTCAATTTTTACCATATCATCAATTTCCGGGATTAATTTTACAGTTAATTTCTTAAAAGCTCTATATGCTTTTAAGTTTTTATTCCACAAGTTGTAATAATTATCATTGACATCAATATCTCTTATTAATTCAAAGTTGTCCGCAATGATAGCATTACAATTGTCCAAAATTGAAAAAACGTTTATTAATCTCGTTACCGATATATTTCTTTCCTCATATAGTTTATTTTTATTGCCTGAAAATACTTTTTCAATCACATTAGAAATCCTAGACAAATTATAAATAGCTTTATTTATATAAAAACAAGTTTCTAAAAAATAAAACTTTTCAACCTCCGATACATCGTTATGTAAAATTCCTCTAATTTTTTGAGTATATGATTCTGCCATAAGAACATAGTAGCAAATATCATTGTCAAATAAATTAATCATATCATCAGTGTTTGGAATATCTTTTCCAGTTCTATGATTTGCTTTATACCTTTTGATGTATTTATAAGCCAGCCAGACCAACGGAATAACAGCAATTATACATGTAAACGTATTTATCCAGACTATATAACACTGAGGAATAAGAGTATTATCTGCACCAATAGATATTACGCTTAATGCAATTTCAATAGTAGCCGTTAATCGAAGTTGATGATCATCACGCGTATTTTTTACAATTTCCTCAATATTTTTCTTCTGTGAAAACGCCTGCCAATCTATTGCATCATATTGTTTCATTCCAATCACCTTTACTTTTCTAGCTCAATACAACCCTATCCCATTTTTCATACTCATACAAAAATCTTTTTATGTAAAATCTATCACGCTCATATTTATCATCATTTATGGAAAAATATAACGCAGCGATTTGATCAGGACACAAAATTTCTGATAACAATTCACCGTTATCCTCTTTCATTAATTCTAAAATTAACAACTCGGCTTGGCAACAAAACTCACTTTTAAGCAAAAGCTTCATTATTTGACGATAGCTTCTATCGAATGACCGCTTTTTAAAGTTCCATTCTTTACTTTTACTGTTTCTTATATTTTTCGGATAAACCATTTTGTTGATAGAAGTTCTTGAAGCCCCCCTCACTTTTTTTGCAATAATTCTTTTTCCCTCTTTATAGGGATTTCTACCACTTCTTCCAAAATGCTCTCCGATAAATTTTATGCATTCACGCATTGCATAATTGTACTTTTCTGATGGATATGATATTTTCACATATGCAGACATGTGACTTCCTCCCCTTTGTAAATTTCTATCAATGCAATATATTCTTTTCGCCACTCAAACTACGTTTCTATTGAATGGTGCATCTGTTTGTGCCTAACGCCCAGTTTCTTTTCTCCAGAAAGTCTTCCACCAAACTCAAAAGTTTATTCTAGGAAAGAATGAATTTCTTCTCCTTTACAATCTCGTAGAATCCAGTCATTTCACATGGTCCCGTTTCTTCGCGGAGCTCAGCATCTTATCTGCGGAACAATTTCACTGGTTGATGCAAGGGGTTGCCATTGATTTTGTCATCCACATATTCCAGCTGGCACTTCTGTCTAATACTGATATTTTTGTGCTGAAAACAAACAGGAAACTTTTTCCTGCTCGCCTCCATGAACTGATTCATGACAGTAAGGTCATACATGTCGATGAGTCACTAGTAAAAGTTATGCTTTTTGTTTTATTTATATTTTATCACCCCATCTAATACAACTATCATTGCATTCGTGATTATTCCGGTGCTCTCTGGTTCTTCCGCAATTATCCGTATCATTCAACTTTTGCATACATTAACTTTGCTGCTAAAAGTGCTTTGTTGCATCTCCCATACATAGTGCGTTTTACCATTCGCATTTTTAATTTACTATTTGTCCCCTCGACAAAACCATTTGAAAGTTCACTGGCAACAGAATTTTCCACAGCTTCTATATCCTTTTCTAATCCATTTGCAAACCGAGATATCTCTTTTAAATCAGAGTTTTTGTACCGTTCTATAAACAAATACAATAAAGGCATACTTTTCTTTTCATATACTTCACGGAATTCTCGAACACAACGCATCAATTCTCTGAGTTTAGGATATTTCTGTAAAATATATGCCTTATGATTTGCACTAAGTTCCACTCCCATCCAAAAATAACGGAATATGCCGTTTCGTGAAAGGTGGTCATATTTTTGTAATGCCTTTTTGTTTTGAATTGCTTCAGGTGAAGAACTTTTGTAAATTGCAACATCAATTTGGAATCGTTCTATGATCTTATTCATATAGTCATATGCTGCAGATTGGCCGCCTTTATATCCTTTTTCAATAACATTGCGATATACATCTTTTCGACTGATGCCAGAAGTTAAAGTTTTGATTACATAATCATAAAACTCATCCATTCTGCTACGAAAATCTTTTTTACAAAGTGCTTCATATTCTCCATTGAGATATTTTGTCACGGTGTTTTTGCTGCAATGTAACACTTTAGAAATTTGGCGTTTACTGTATCCGGCAGAATTATATTCCCTTATCTCAGTGTACAGTTGTACCCTTTTTTGATTATATTCGCTAAGGTTATCCACACTGCATGGCATTTTTTTACTATCGCTTTCAACTAATGATTCTGCAATGCTGTTAGAATCAGATGGGATTCTGATATCAACGGGCAATACAGAATTTGTAGTATTTTTTATGGTCTCTAATAAATTTTGATGAAGATGAAATCTGTCAGCAATCTGCATAGCATCAGGCAATATTTCCTTTATGGCTGCTGAATAAGCACTTGCCCGGTCTCGAGTTACCGTTTTTACATGTTTATTTTTACTTAACCATTCTTTTAATGTTTTACCATCACGTCCATCGAAAATTGTCACTGGTTTATGCGTTGTCTCATCTACAATAATTGTCCCATAAGTATGCCGTTTCTTAAATGCAAAATCATCCACTCCAATGATGCTTCCACATGGAACCTCCGGTTGTTCTACATATCATTTGGTTAACAATCGGATAATGCTGTCACCACTGATTTTCATATTTATAGAACGACAGATACGAGCACTACCTTCACAGCTTGTTTCCAATGCCAAAGTGCATATAAAATCTTCACAACGCTCTGTCATACAGCTGTAATAATTCAAAAATCCATTCACATTCTCAGCAAAAGTTGTAACATTACAGGAAGAATTGTCGCACTGATATTCGTAAGCATTTGCAATTAAATACGTTGTTCTACCCAAAATCGGAAGATCTTGAAGTTTTCTTTTATAAGTACCATATTTATGTTCTGAAACCATTCCACACTTAGGGCATATACAATTTTTCGAATGCAAAGAAACATGGATATAAATTTCTTTTTCGTTTTGAGTTACTTCTTTGATGCCTATTTCTTCCGGGTAAAATTTTTGTAAATCAAGGGTATCTTTCATTTGTTTCAATTCCTTCCATAATAACAAAATTCCTAAAACAATTCTATCATTTTAGCACTTTTGTTTCAATTACATTTACGGATAATTGAGGAAGAACCCTCTTGAAACGGAATATGCAACTATCTTTATGAACAACAAATGAATGGAAAATCTTTCTTGCAAAATAAACAACCATTTTATTTTGCAAAATAATGTGTCAATCCATCCAGAATATCTGATTCTAATTTAATTTCATCCTTGACAGTAACGTAAATTCCCTGACCGCAATATTTTTTCTTGAAATTAATTATTTTTTTGTATTCCTTGCTGTTCAGTGTTGATGGAGAAATCGGCTTATCCAAAAAATACACAAAAACCTGCTTTCCATTGGATATCATAGTTTCAATCTCCTCTTCGGTACCCGAAGCATAGTGCTCTGTTGGCTCACCAAATTTCGTCCAAAAGACAGCAACGGCCAGGTCTGACGTTTCAACAATCTGTTTATTCAAAAGCTCCTGAGCTTTTCCACCAGATTGTGCAAAAGAATCATCCTTCCAATATCTCGTACGTAATACAATATCTTTGTATTCTCCAATAGTACTATTAAAGCGAGAAATTGCACTCTTTATACTATCCACGTACTCTCCCACATCAGATGGGCAAGAAATCAAAACATCATATCTATTTATTGTTTTAGGCATTATTTTCACACTCCCTTCTACTATTTTTACTTAACAGTGCTGCCATTTCCATTGTTTCTCTAAATAATTTTTTCGAATGCTCTGATTTACATGCAAGCTTCCAATTATATTCTCCTGGATAATAATCGGAAATTAACAACCTGAAAAATTGTGTTGGTAGCCAGTCTGCATTACGTATCCACATGTCGTCTTTATTGTATCCATACGCTATATATGGTTTTTTTTCTTTTGCAAATTCATGAACCACTTCATAATTCATTTTAAATTTCGGAGTATCCAGAAGTTTGTGCTTGTCTATATATGCATCGACGTCAATATCTTTATCTAATGGAATTGCATGCAAATGTGCATGATCAATACAGCCACCTGCAGTATGGCTTATCACTGCACCATGCTCAAAAAACAAAATCTTTTCCTGACAATAAACCTTTTCTACTAAAATTTCTTTCGCCTTTTGGAGCGACAGAAATATTTCCTCACTTCCATTGCCAAAACTATTTATATGCATCTTGGAAACTATGAGAAAATGTCCTTTTAAAACTGGCGAAACATCTGGAGTTATAAATACATTTTCATCTTCATAAACTCCCCAGTCAGTTCCACTCAAACCAATTTTTTTATTCATAAGAAATTTTCCGTCACCACAAAAAAAACAATCACAACACATGTTTTCTGCCCTCCAAAATGTACTTCATTTTAATTTTTTCTTTACACCAGTACTTGCTCATGAGAAATTTTATTTATAACATTCATATCATTATCGCTGTCCCAATCGATAATTGTAAATTTCCCTTCCTTTGTATATGAAAATTCAATACATAATGACAAGCAGCCACATTCATTTACAAACTCTCCCAAATTAATAATCCTACTCTGATAATTGCTTAATATATTTAATAACATATCTATCATTTCCTTGATCTCCGTTTTGGACTTATCTGCCTGAATCATATCAATAACTCTAAAGTTCTTTCCCCATCCAGCAATTTCCACTGCTGCAAACGCACAATCCAAATTCGGATATCGTTCTATCATTCTGGCAGAATCTCCCCACACAATTTCCATTCTTCTTACTACTATTCTCGGAAATAATTCATCCAAAGAAAACTGCATTCTTCCATATACTTTTTCTCTATCCAATACATTTTTGCAATACCAGATTTCTATAACTTGCTTTTCTTTTATATTTTTCAATTTATCTCTGCATAAGGCAATATCTTCACGACTCCTAATCATAAAATTAGGAAGTTTATAAACAGATTTTCTGTATACAAGTTTAATAATATATACAACCATCTCAGCAGAAGTACTTAATTCTTTCTCTATTTTTTTTAGGCATTCCTCATAGTCAGATATATGATATCGATGTATTGTTGCATTTAGCTCCTCATCATCACGTAAATTCCAAATAGTGAGTATCTTATGTTTTATCCATTTTGGCGGTATAAAATTGTCCCTCTGGCTTAATGTGCCCATTTATTATTCCCCTTTTAAAATTTCATTTACATACTCTCTTCCTGTATAAAACCAACCTGATTTAATATCCTCTATAATTGAATTCATCTGTAAAACCGATTCATTCATAAAGTCAAATCGCAAAGAATCTCCTACCACACGAGTCGTATCCGCAGAAAACGTCTTTTTACTGTACAATACAGTTTCGGTTTGAAATTTATTAATTTTAACATAAAATTCGGCTTCTCCATTTAATTCCAGATTTCCATATTTCTCATCCTTACATCTTCCACAATTATCACATTCATTGCTATGTGAAAGCAGGCAATATTTCATATGCATTAACTCTGAATGCCCAAAGACAATCTGCTGCATAGGGAGACTTGTATGTTCTTTTAGCTCAGCACATCCATCAAACGGCAATTCTAATGAATAAGTTCCCATTCTAACTCCCATTTTCATTAAGCTGTCAGCAGTAAAATGATTATATATATGCAGATCATTCCCAGATATATACTCCAAACATTTTCCCACATATCTTCCTATCAGCATAAGATCGCTTACATTTGACAGAACAATGCCTTTTATGGCATAATTCTTCACAATAGCATCCACTTTATCATATACCGTTTCGCAATTTCTTTCGTAAATCATTGGTGGCATATAAATACAGACACGATACTTCCTGCACAATTCATGAAGCATGCTTTTTAATTCATCCAACAAAAAGCTTTCATATTTTATGTATACCCAGTCAATATCCTTCCGCAGCAAAGAATACTCTTTATCAGGCGAAATGTTTTGCAAGAAAACAGCTATTTTTTTATTTTGTGGTGATCCAATAACTTTTTTACTGTCACTTTTTTCAGCTTTTTCTGGCAAAACATCAACATTTGTATCCATGATTAGATTCCTATCTGCTTCTGGCAACAAATTTCCACTTGTCAATCCCCTTGGACTTACAGCCCATAAGCGGCTATTGTAAATTTTTTTCTTATTTTCACTTTCTCTTTTTTCAAAAATATCATCGATGGCATGTCGGTAAACATTTACTATTTCACCAATATAATTACTATTTCGGAGTCTTCCTTGAATCTTAAGACAATCAATTTCTCCTTCCATGAGATGCTTCAATCCATATAGCCCTTCTAAATCACGTGGTCTTAACAGGCTTCCTCTTTCTAAGACTTTCTTCCCTGCTTTAAGTTCATATCCTTTCCAACAGGTCATCAAACACCGTCCTCTGTTTGCAGATGAGCCAAAGCAATAAGACGAGGAAAAACATTGTCCCGAATAGGCAATACATAGTCCGCCATGAATAAACACTTCAATTTCCATTTGGCTCATGTCATTACTTTCAAGACATATTTGCTTAATTGCATTAGCCTCCTGGTAGTTTAATTCGCGCGCCAGAACCACTCTTTGAAATCCCATATCATGTAATACCTTAACACCATAATGATTTGATACAGACATTTGTGTACTGGCATGCAGACCAGCATAGGAAATATTTTTTCGAATCTCCGACGCTAATCCAATATCCTGAACCAAGATTCCATCAACATGATCTTTTACCGCCTGTGTTGCCATTTGCAGCGCTAAATGCATTTCATCTTCTCTAATCAACGTATTTAATGTAAGATATACTTTCACATTATTTTCGTGTGCATATTTAATATTCTCACGAAATTCTGATTCATTAAAATTTTTACCAAACATGCGGGCATTAAACTGTTGATAGCCCATATAAACACTATCCGCTCCATTTTCAATAACCGCCTGCTGACACTCTCTATCCTTAACTGGTGCTAAAAGTTCCACTTTCTTTATCATCTTAATTCACTCCCTGTCCTGTAGCCAGTTTCTGCCTTTTTTGATACTACCAGCCAGATCGTTTTTAATCATCTGATATGGAATCTTATCCATTATTTTTTCACTACGTACTATATTTTTCTCTAATTTATCCTTTTCTCCTAGTTCGATATATGCATTGCATATACGCGATAAAGTATCTCCTTGTCCTTGAATGTAATGTGCACATTCATAAAATTCCAGTGCTTCTTCATACTTTTTTACAGCCTTACAAATATTGCCTGATTTCTCCATAATAACACCTTGTCTTTTCAAAGTGTGGGCGATTCCCCGATAGTCACCTAATTCACTGTACATAGAATTAGCATCTTCCAAATATTTTTTAGCTTTCTCATATGATTTATATTCTTCGGTTAATATAATTGCCTGATCTTTTTTCGCTTCGGCAATTCCCCGAGTATACTGCTCATCCTTTGATAATTTTTCAGACTTTTCGAGCCAGCCTAAAGCTTTCTCTGCATCATGAAAACTCCAAAATTTATTTTTACCTATCACATTCATAACCTGCGCGAGCCATACATTTTCCCTACACTTTTCAAAACAAACAAGTGCCTCTTTATAATAGCCTTCTGCTATGTTTGGCTCTTCTTTTCTACCAAGTCTGCAAATATCACCTTTGCATTTAATTATCATTCCTTTTGTGACTAATGAAAATTTATCAAGAGGCAGGTTTTTAAGAAATTCAAATGCGCTGTCTGAAAGTGATTCGTAATAATCTTGCATAGCATTAATGCATTTCTCTGCGGCTTCGATCTGCCCATCCTGAATAAGAAACTCCGTGATCATCATAAAGCTACGCATGCATTCAAACACAACACCTCTGATGGAGTTGCTTAATCTAGCATCGTGTGTATGTTCACAAGAATCGGCTTGCATTGCAACGTATCCGATTAATTTAGCCCACAATGCATAACATTCCCTTTTTTCCTTTTTTCCAGCCAGACGCTCCCATTGTGCCTTCACCGGCATCAACATATGTAAACTCTTTCCATTTACAGAAAATTGAACAAGGCTTCTGCTAGAAAGCGCTCTTAGAGCGTCATCCCATGAAATTTCCGGAGATATATGTTTTAAAGCATTAATAAAGTAAGTGGAAAAATTCGCACTTAATCCTGCAATCAATCCCCATAGCGTTACTGCACCTGGCGTCATTACAATTGCATCATATGACATTTTTAATGCAATTTTCATTGATTGATGTCTCTTGGATTCCGTTTGATCACAGACTTCACTCCATTTATTTTTAATCCGTTCTAATGTATCATTTGGATCCTCTATTAAAGAAGCCGTCAATACCATTGTCAACGGATGATTTTCCATTTTCTTAAGAAGAGTTTCAAATGCAGATATTTCGACTTTAGACATCTGATTTATATACTTTCCCCTTCTTTCTAATAATTCTGTAAACAAATATTTTCCATCTTCTGGATTCAAAATATCCACAGAAAAATCATACCAGCCTGTTGGGGCTTTCATCTGACTTGAAACCAAAACCTTATACCCATTACACACAAGTGTATTAACAAATTCACAAACACATCGAAACTCTTCACTGCCTATAGTTTTAACTTGAAAATCTTCCCAGTTGTCGAAAAAGAATGCATCATAATGTTTCTTTGTGCTATGTATCTGCTCCAGAAGATTATCCAAACCCATAAATGCTTCTTTGATTCGTAATGCAGCACACATAGCATGTATGAAATCAGCTTTCGACATACAGTTTTCTAAATTTACAAATGGCATTGAAAATTTGTAAGCACCTTTATTATGCAATTGATAATAATAGCTGCAAAGCGTAGTCTTTCCCACACCAGCTACGCCTCTTATAACAACAGGCCGATTATTCTCCAAAAGCTTTTCAAGCTTTTTTATCTTATTTTCGCGTCCAACACAACCATATGGAAGAAAATACAATCCTTTCTGTGAAAATAAAAGCTCATCATTTATACTATCACAAGTAGGAATACTCTTCTGATTCTTATCAAAGTTTGAAAAAAACAACTGCAGGTCAGTTAAAACCCGATCTTCCAAGTCATGTTCGTCCCTTACTTTAAAAGAAATCCCGATATTTTCACGATAGCGATTCTGAAGTGACTTTATGCTTTCCAAATCCCTAAAATTTACCTCTGACATAGATACTTCTCTCTCAAGAAAATATGTAAAAATCTGCTTATCTAATTTCAAGGCCAGTTCAATTACCTCAGTCGTACTCAAATATGGTACCGCTGCTAAAGAATCATCTGACTTCCAGAAAATAGCTGTAACCAAATCAATTTTCTCTGAGATCTGATTTCGAATCAACGTATCGCTTTTCCCACCTGACTCAGCATAAATTAATCCTTTAAGTTCCTGTCCTATAATAATAATTCTTTTTTCTTTTCCCACTCCCGTATTAAAACGTTCAATTGCACGCTTTATACATACAAAATATTTTTCTGTGTCAGCAGGGCCTACGATTAGTAAATCATACGTTTTGGCATCTTGGGGCATAGTTCATCTCCTAGCTTTTTGTGTATTGTGCTTTATTAAATGTAAGTGCCTCATAACATAGTGTAATGCAAAATAGCAACATCTCTGCTATAATGCCTACATCATTGTTTGAGACACTTTTTCTTTTTCGCTTCATTCTGCACTGTTCTGGCAGCTTCTTTGACCAGGGAAGAGGCTGATCAATGACGGATGAATCTTCCAGATGATGATTATTGGGCATTTCTGCGAGCAGGTGTTTCAGATACTCATAGACATCCAGATCATCTCAGCATCAGTAATTCTTCATGCTCTGTCTTACCATTTTTCTCATGTTTTGATGAGAACATTATACCATTTTTTATGGCTTTTTTCTATCATTTCAAGGCACTTTTTTCGCTGAAAAAGTGCCGATTTATAGGCTTTTCCGGCACTTTTCAAGGCATTATCACGGCTGTCAGAAGCAGCTGTTTTCATAATTGATTTTTACCTGGTGATAGGCTTTTTTTCTGTTCAATTTCCAGTCCCTGAAGGAGCCACTCAACCTGCTGAAAAGAGATTTCTTTCACTTCATCCGGTGTCCTTGACCACTGAAATTTCATATCATCCAGTAACTTTTGGTTGCAGGATAAAGCCATTCTGATCATACCTCAGAACTTTTATGGAATCTCTTTTTCTGTTGCAAAAAATAAACACATAGTCACCATTGTACGGATCCAGTTTAAAACTTAACGTAACGACTGCAACCAGCCCCGGGATATAAAGTTTCATCCCCTGAAAATAAATCATCAGCCGATTGTCTGGCGTATTCGTCCTGTTCCGTGAATAAGAAATGTTCGCAGAGAATGAAGAACTTCACCAAATGTTGTAACAGTTTCCTGATTTGCTCTAGCCATAGAAGTTTCTCCTAATATATGATGATTTACAATATATCAGGAATATCGAGACAAGTCACTACGCCATGTTTTGATGCACTTACAATTTTGTTTAGATGGAACTTTGTCTGGAAGTTACACCCTCTTTAGCAGTAATTTTTGATATGATACTTTTCATCCCATCACCACTTTACAATTCTTCTTATAGCAGGCATCCCATACTTAATAATATTCCGCATGTCATCTACTTTCAGTTTGGCTATGTAATTTCTATCTTCAATCTGCTGCCTGTTCACATGCAATAGTCACCTCGTTACGATTTATAATTTACTCTGCGCTTGTTCATCTATTTTTAATGTTCTTTACAAAACTTCTTTTATTATGCGTTGCTCCACTTCTGCCACCTGTCAGCATTTCACTTACTTTTACAGGGCATTGTTCAATGATTTTGTTTATAAGTATCGCCGTTCCTAATACAATAAAAAGAAAAATCAAAAGGCATCCTATGAAATAAGTTCTATTAATAATAGCGTTACTCAATCCTATATTGTTCATAAATGCAAGCAATACAATTACGATACCTTCATGTAAAACATATATCAGGAATGTCGAGTGGCACAAGATAGGCGCCAGTTTGAAATTTATATTTGGAAAACCGAACCATACACATACAGTACAAATATACAATAGAAGCACCGTTACAAAGCAGTCCTCCAAATATATTGCTAATCCCCACGAAACAATAGCAACAATCATAATGGCTATATATGGCAATTTCAATATTTTTTTTGTTTTTGCATTTTTTCCGCAATAAGCCCCAAACAAAAATGCTGGAATCATTCTAATTGTGCGCTCAAACCAATAATCATACACAAAAGAAACACTGCCAGAGATATAAAATTGATGAAACAATGAGGCACAGATAGAAATTAGTAGAACCCAAAACAATAATCCTTTCGAATTGCTATTCCTTATACAATCAATATGGTATGAAAGTCCAAAGAAAATATACAACACAAAGATATACCATAGCGGTCCATCAAACGGTTCTAATGTGTATCCCAGCACAACTGTAGATAAATTTGGAATTCCATTTTGAAGTATATACAACAGAATATATAGTGTATTCCATACAACGAATGGAAGGCACAGTGTTTTTATACGTTTTTTCATTTTAAACACAAAACAGTGCTCTGATGAAAAAAAGAAATATGCCGATGTCGCAAAGAAATAGTTTAATGCAATTGGGCCTAAAGTTTCAATAAACTTTCTATCGTACCCCCCCATACCAGCCATAACCAGCAAATGAGGAGCAGTATGATAAACGATTATACATATAGTCATCCAGAAAGTAAAAAAAGTAAATTTTTCAGATTTAATTTTTGACATTTTCCCCATTGTATTACCTCTATTTGTTTTACTCGTTGCTTAGTTTATCTTTAATAATTTTAACAAATTCACGTTTTTCATTCTTATCAAATGTAATAAAAAAGAGAGTAAAATATCCAAGAGCTGCCACAATCATAATACTTATAAAAAAATGCTTCCAATTATTTAACACTAAAAAAAACTTTATTGCGCCAAAAAGGGTACTTGTCACTGCGAGAGAAATCCATGATTTTAGTTCGCTCTTCCAAAATAGCCAAATCGGTTTCTTCAAAAGTTTAGCTGCACAACCGGGCACTATCACACCATGGGTAAATCCTAACACTATTGTACTTGTTCCAGCAATTGCATAAACGCCTAACTCTGTAAATTTCAAAAGTATTAAAGTAACACTCATACTAATCAAACTTGCCATAAACAGAATAACAGAGTACACCTTAACACGATCAATTGCGATAAATACAGAATGAATGCTGTACATATACGTACTAATAATAATATCAAGTAACACGAGTATCATTAGCACATATATCTCAGTATACTGGCTTTCCGTATACTCTGTTGCTCTTAACCATAATTTTAAAAAATCTTTTCCATACGCAATAATTCCTGCATACGGTACTGTAAAAAAAATAGTGAGGATTTTGAGTTGTTCAGTTGCCTCATCAATCAGGCTATTATTTCCATCTGTTGCGAAAACCTTCGTTAATGCTGAAGAGAAGATATTTGAGAATACTCCCAGAGCATTACTTAATGCTAGCGGTATTTGTTTGGCAAGTGACAAACGTCCCATCATTACGCTACTTATAAACCAATTGCTAAATAACAAGTCAAGTCCATTCAGCAAAAGATTACTAATATTTGAAATTAAAACCCAAAAGCCTGATTTTAGAAGTGTCATCAACTTTTCAAAATTAAACAATCTTTTCTCAATACCGAAGTCTTTAAACAATTTCTTGGTCACAAAATAATTTCCAACAAATGTCACTATTCCCGCTATAAGCGTTGCCATACTCAAATAATATACCTTCGGGGGTAAAATAGAAAAAAGAGCAAATACCAAAACACTTTTAACTATATTTGAAACTATCTGAACCAAAGAACTGTACTGCATCTGGTTTGTTGAAAAAGCAGCCGCAGTATACACTGTTCCAATTAGTGACGCTCCCATATTAAGAAAGCTCAACAGAAATGTTAGCTTTACTTGTAAAACAAGTTCTGGTGATATACTTATTATCAGTTCTATTTTCCCGATAAACAGAATTGATAACACCACTATTATCCCGTATAAAAAACAATTAGCAATAAAAACCGAGCAAAAATACGATTTAGCTTCCTCGATACGATTTGAATTGTAGGAAACCGAAATATAGCGGCAAGCCATAGAATTAATAGCAATAGCAACTAAACTAGCATAAGACACAAAATTATTTGCAAGATTTATAAAACCATATGCTTCTTCTCCAAGTTTTCCCACCACAAAAGGAGATAGCCAGAAACTAATAAACATTTGGACTCCTAATGTAATAAGGGCGGCAAATATATTAACTAGCGTTGCTTTTTTATTCTGCATCTTTAACTTCCCCAAGTTTACTACACTTTATGCAATCGATAAAATAGAGAACATGTTCCTTAAGTATCAGTTCTCGTTTGATTTTTCCCACAAAAGTTCTCAACGATGATGACTGTTTCTTATACTGACCCTTAAAAGTATTTACATCAAACTTTGCCTCCTTATTGACTGCTGAAATTTTTTTCGCATAGGTCACATTCATACCGCAAGGATAGCAATATTGCGGTGGTAAAATTCGAATATTTTTCTTGCCGATAATGTATCTATTGAGTTGTGATTCATCATGCCACTTTGCTATGATATTTCTTTTGAGATCCTCTTCTATATTTTTCTTTAATGTTTTTGACATCTTAATAAAAGCATTACTCGTTCCGCAAAACATTGCTCCAATAACATAATATGATCCACAGTTCCACGGAATGTACGCTGTTGATTTCTTATTTCGATCATAAGGAAAATCTATCTTTTTTTTACCAGCATATCCAGGATGAATAGTAACCGCTAATGTCTCGTTTAATTTTTCTCTTGGTAAAAATTCTTCAGGTGTAATTACGGCATCACACACCATATTAGAATTGGAAAACATCAAGTAATCGCACTTTTTCAATTCCTCTTCCACTTTTAAGAAAGTGGAAAAACGAAGCAATGTAATCAATGGCCACGGCTGTGGCTCTATTTTGATTTTTTTGACATCGGGATCGTCTTGTCCATAAATTTCTTCTGCATCTGAAAACACAAAATAGCGTTTTTCAAAGTCAACTAAGAATTTTTCCTGAAAAGACTTATAAAAATCTTTCCAAAAAAGTACATAAGGTCCAGTACATATATATAAAATTCCTATACTCTTTTTCATGCTCATCTTCCTTTAAACCTCAATTAAATGCCAATTATTTTCATACAAATCAATTGGCATATCTACTGCCATCCATTTCGAAGGTGCAACTACAATTTTATTCGGATTCTGTGACATGTACTGTGCCCACCATCCAAATGTTGTATTACCAATAATAAAGTGTTTGCATTCACTCATAACAGCAAGGGAAACATAAACCGGAACATTCTTGTCCTGAACAACATAATCATACTTAGTTGCATCAATTAAGTTCCTTAGCACGTATTCAACATTATCTGAGCAAATAAAAAACAATGGATTTTCTACCGTTCTCGTTATATATTCTATTGCACTCTCCCAGTACTCCATAGAGCAAACATCATACATCGAACTTCCGACGTTATGCTCTACTTTCACACTGATGCATACACTATTACGATTTTGTATTTTTTCCAATCCAGGATAAGTGAAAAATTCAGAAAATTGCCGACCGCTGAAGAGTTTCAACAAATCGTCCTTTATATCGTCAAAATACAACTGTGATTGAAAATAACCTTCAAGGTATATCGGTGCATTACAATTCAATTTCGGTTCAATATACCCATTCTCACAAAAAAACATTCCATTATCATTGAAGAGTTTATTTAGTCTTTTCTCTGTTTCAAACTTATTAATATAATTCTTGTTTCTCGTAAAAAATCGATAAATTTTTCTAAGTAGATATTGTTTTGTAAAATTCTTCTTTCCCAGCAGAATACTCTCATGAATATATTTAACATTTGGAAGATCATAATTCTCCAACGAATTAACCCAACCACATCTTAAAATATCAGAATCATCCATTACTATTGTAATCTTCCTCGGCAAAGATAACTGAATTTTTCTCGCAAGTGCATACTGAAATAACTGATTTCCTATTCTTCCCTGCAGAGGTAGATAAATATTACCTTTTTTCATCTTCACCATAATATCGTTCCCACCTTTTTGTATAAAAATTATATTGTTTTATTATTCGTGCCGGATTACCAACTGCAATTGAATAACTCGGAATAGATTTTGTAACAATTGAGCCTGCACCAATAATACACTTTTCACCAATTGTGACGCCAGATAATATACTCACTTTTTCTCCTATCCAACATCCATTTCCAATTTTAACATCCTGTGCGCTTAATTTTTGGTCCATATATGGTGTAGTTGATTCCGGATTAATACCATGATTCTCATTCGTCACAAGAACGTTCGATGCAAAAAGCACATTATCGCCTATCTCAATATTTGCTTCGACTGATGCTAATGCGGAAAAGCAAAAACCAATATAACAATTATTTCCAATTGTTATATTGGCTTTGCTGCCACTTCCATAAACAGCCAGCCTTACATTACTTAAAATAGTTGTATTATCACCTATCTTTATATTGCTACATCCAGACAGTTGAAGAAATGGTTTTGTAATCGTTGAATTTTTTCCAAAATCACAAAATTCCGACTTTTTCTTCACTCCTATTTCTTTTCTCAATATAACAACGCATTTAAAATAATGCCATATCCGTTGCAAGGTTTTGTATATCACTTATTCGCCTTCCTATTCATTATGCTTTTTATCTTTGAGTCATCGCCCCATACCGCTTTACTGTCATATGGACGATCTGGAAATTTTCCATAATCAAGCTTAATTTTGAAACCGTTTTCGCGAATGAAACGTTCAACCCTATCAGAAAGTTTTTCAGGTCTTCCGTGACAAATGTTTATAATCCCATTAATTTCATTTTGTTCAACTGTTGCAGCAACTTGTCGCGCAAATTCATCATAATCAATAAAGTCCCATTGATTCTGGCCCGTTGTAAATGGGAATAGTGCTTTTCCATCTTTTTCTGCCGCTGCAATTTTAGAGAATATTGAGCATCCACAATCTGTATTGCCTACAATGTAATATCCTCGTAGCCATTGAAATATAACATTTTTATTCTTACAGACTAACTTCGTCAAATTTCTTAGCGCATCCTTTGATATACCATATAAACTTTCCGGATGCGTTGGAGTGTCTTCTTTTATACTCCCCTCAAAAAATCCCACCTCATGCATAGAGCCAATGACTGCAATTTGCTTTACACCAGACTCCGTCATCTTTTTTATAAACTCAAAGTGTTTTGGCAAATCTTCTATATGCGAAGGGTCATTGTGAACAAATCCATTTCTCCATGCCATATGTAAAAGGAGTTCTGGTTTGCCTAATTCTTCAAAAGGATTATCATACAAAAAAATATCTCCTACCTTAACCGTAGCACGGCAATCAATGAGATTGGATGCAGAATGACACGCTGCAATAACGTCATTACCATCATCACAAAGTTGCTTAACTACTCCTGTACCCAAATAACCACTTGCACCCGTAACTGCAATTTTCATAAGCAATTCTCCTATACTGAATTTCAATTTACATGTGCTCTCTTATTAATAATGTCATTTTTTCTACTATATCTTTCCAAAGAAATTGATTTCCTGTAATTTTTACAATTCCTTTTATTTTTTTAATTCCTGTTTCATTTTTTATTATTTGTTTTGAATTTTTGTAGTGTGAAAACTGCTCAAGCTGCCTATGGAATATTTCAGAATCAAGAAACTCTGTAATAGACTCTTCCGTAAGCGAATCAATCCGTTTCATATTTTTAGAAAGGTAATCTCTTAAGAGAAATTGTTCCACCTCATGTGATTTTGATACGCCACTCTGACGTATTCTATAACTCAGTTCCACTTTCGGGATATTCCCAGCTTTATATCCATAAGCTATTGCTCGAAGGATAAAATCATAATCTTCACACCGAGGAACATTCCGATAGCCTTTTAGTGTTTGATAGACTTTTGACTTCGCCAACCACGTAGGGTGTGCTAGACAACTTCCCCAGCGTATAAACAGCTTGACATGAGAAGCTGTAATTGGAAATCTCATTTTATCTTTTTGAACATCACCGCTTTCATCTATTGTTTCAATGAATGATCCTACAATATCTAAATTATTTTGCTGCATATATTGAAGTTCATCCTTCAAACGATTTTTCCTACTAATATCGTCAGCATCCATTCGTGCAATAAACTTTCCTGTTGCTTTACTAATTGCTCTATTTAAACTTTGAACCAAGCCTATATTTTCCTTGTTCTCTATAAATTTTATTCTTTGATCATTTGCCGCTTGGACTGCCATCTTTATATTTTTGTTTTCCGGATTATCGCTAACAATTATGAACTCAATATTCTGGTACGTTTGATTTATAATGGAATCAATACTTTTATTCAATTCATCGAATGACTCATTATAAGCACTCATAATCACTGAAATTTTAGGTGTCTTGTCCATTTCTGTTCTCCGCTTACCTTTTTCAACCTCTTTGCCAGGAATTCCGACAATAGTAGCATTTTCTGTTAGGCAACTTTTTACAACAACTGCACCTGCACCAATTTTAACTCCATTGGCGATTTGAATAGCACCTAGTATTTTTGCGCCTGTTCCAATATCAACGTTATCACCAATAATAGGACATCCTTCGGTTTTGCCATTATTTCCGATGCAGTTATCCCCATGCAACATACAATTTTTCCCAATTTTAGATTCCGCATTTACAATAATATTACCGTAATGCCAAATATGTAATCCTTCGCCAAAAACCCCCGCTGGTATATAAATTCCTAATTTTGCGCCCAATTTATTCTTGCTCAATCGGCAAATGAATCTTGAAAAAATATTACTTGCCTTTTCTTCTGTACGCAGTTTTTTTTGAAAACAATACAGATACCATTCATGTTCTTTAAGCAACGCATATTTAAAAAATTTCTTATTATCTTCGAAATATATTCTTCTTGTGTTCTCCATTGCTTACTCGATTCTCTTCTTTTTATTCTGAAGCCATGTCAGTAAATATACAGCATAAATCCACCTACGTTCCATTGCAAAGTTGTAAACATATTGTGACTTGCTAAAAGAATTTTTAGGATAACTTCTTATTAGCGTTTGAACATCCGTCCTTGAACAAAGTTTTCTGATATTTTGACTTGCTGTTCTAAATCCGTTTTTATCCGCATAAAACACTTCAAGTTTAATGCAAGTACGAATATGCCCAATAAAATTCGTATCCAACCGATATTGAGCCTCTTTCGTCAATCCTAATTCCTGTATTTTTACACCCATATAATGATACAATTCCATAACAAGTTCCAATTTATTTGGCTTGTATGTATGCGTTAAAGAGCCCTCATTAAAACAATAATAATAAACAGGTTTATGGAGAACATATACTTTTTCGCACAAGGGATATGCCTCCACGCTAAACGCCAAATCTTCCCAAATAAGTTTTCTTTCAGAAGGGAACTTCAAGTTGTTTTCGGCAAACAGCTTTTTGTTAAACAATTTTGCAGTCGCTGTATAAGAAAGTGCATCTTTTTTCTCAGCATAATTTCCCATCATACAGTTAATTATCACACTTTTTATGTCAGCACCCGTATACAGACGTTCCGCCACTGCAACTTTCATTTCTTCATCTTTATAAAACATATTTGCGATTACTACATCTGCATCCGTTGCCTCTGCTTTTCCCAGCATAGCTTCAACCGCATCGGATGTTAAATAGTCATCTGAATCAACAAATGTAATATACTTTCCTGTGGCTCTTTCAATGCCATAGTTCCGTGTCAGGCCAAGCCCTTCATTTTCTTTATGAAGCGCTCTAATTCTGGAGTCTTTTAATTCATATTCCTTGCAGATTGAAAGTGAGCTATCTTTTGAGCCATCATCCACCAGGAGAATTTCGAGATTTGGGTAGCTTTGTCCAATAAGTGAATCCACACATCTTTTCAGATACTTTTCTACATTATACACAGGAACAACAATTGACACTTTCTGCTCCATCCTTTCTTCCCCTTTCCTCAATACCAATTTAATAGAATCCCCAGTTTCAAAGCAAGTGTTCCGCTAAACGTCAGCCTTTTAAAAGTCGGATCAAATAAAAGCGACACTTTATCATAGAACACTGTTTTGTAATCGCTTGCTTTTTTCAGGAAATCCATTTCCCCCGGTTGCAGAAGATCACTGTAATACTCTAGCATTGCTGTACTGATATTGGGGTACGACTTCTTTTGTAATGTCTTTTTCAGCCTATATTGAGTCGCTGTTCCTTTTGTTCCTTCTCCTGTAACACTAGTATCATACCGAATCCAATAGTAAAGCTCTTCATCTACATAATATACTTTACCAAACCAATGACATAATGTTCCAACCCACATATCATGTGGCAAATCGTCCACTTCTGGCCACACTCTGCAAACCAGCATTTTTGCACTCTTATTGATAACCGTTGCTGCACCGTAATTATATGTTTTAATTAACGTAAGTTTTTTTGTCAACTGTTCAGGTTTCAAAACTTTTACCTGTTCATCCAAGCGATTCAGTTGAACATCACTCCGCTGCATTTTACAATATGCCAGCTGTGGGACTTCATCTGCGTCCTGCATCGCATCAATGCACCGAATCAGCTTATTCGGTTTCCAAACATCATCCTGGTCTGCAAATGCATAGTAATCTGCATTGCCGCACATCGAAAGACCAACCCAAAAACTTTTTGCAAATCCGACATTTTCTCCCTTGATAATTTCAATTTTGTTTTGTGGATGGTTTTTCGCATATTCTCGCACAACTTTTACCGTATTATCTTTACTGCAATCATCTCGCACTAAGACTTGAATATCTACACCACTCTGCTCAAAAATTGAATTCAGCTGCCGCTCAATATACTTTGCGCCATTATATGTAGAAATTACAACTATTACTGTTTTCATATTTTTTCCATCTTTCCTTTATATACTCTGTCAACTTTCTCTCCCACATTTTTAATGATACTATTAGCTCTAAAATCATTAAATGCCCAAAGAATAAACGGAAAGAACGAGTAATCCACCAAGTCATTATCAACAAAATTTGCTATAAAAACTGCTATTAATGCTCCTAATACACATGCATTTCCTTTATTCTTTTTAGCTAAACAATAGGCAATAAAAAAATAAATAAGTAAAATTAAGATTCCATATCTTAATAATACATACAAATATCCATTATCCAAGACAATCGAACTCATATTTTTTCCATCAACATAAGTAATGTTGTCATTCACGAACGATTCATTACTCATAATGTTTATAAGGTGAAGACCAATTCTTCTCATTTTAAATATCGCCAGTCTAAATCTTCCTGAAAAGAAATCGTCAATTGTGTTCCAAATTCCGCCTTTTAGTAGTAAAAACATCATTGAAAATGAAAAGCTCGACATACAAGGTATACTTAAAATTGTAGTTCGATACAATATTTTATATTCATCTTTCTTCATTTTTTTTGCAAAAATAACAAATAAAGATAATGCCAATGACAGAATTAACGCATTTCTCGAATGACAGAAAGTATTTACAACTCCTGCAAGAAGCATAAAAAAAGCTATTACATTATCTCGTATTCTTTCTTTTGCAATACAGATATAATACACTTCTAAATAAAGAATCAGCAATGGCAAAACATTGCTATGGTAGAATCCCAATGAATGTCTGTTATAGTTAATTTGCTCTACCGTATTGCGAGATGTTAAAATGTCTGGCAATACTCCAAACATGCAAAGAATCAAAACACTGCTTATACCGATTACAATTATTTTTGAACTCGTTTTATAAACTCTTTCTATATCAACCTTTTTTGAATTATAAATAAGTAAGATTAAAATGCTCCAATATAAATCTCCGGTTTTCACACCATACAGCAATGTCACCATTAAAACAGCAAACATTCGGAAAAAATCTTTCTTTTTCAATCTCAGATTAATACAGGAAATAAAAATCAATGTATATGAGCCTATGCGCAAATATCTTGCCAATATATCCATACTACCGATATTATAGACATCGCCAATAAACAATGATACATACAGTATAATGTAGGACAAATAAAATAAAATTTCATCCTTTTTAAATTTTGTTATCACTTTTCTCCCCCATGATTCAACATCTGCGCAATGCAAAGCAAACTAAAGTTAATTGACCTAAGCTTTATACCATAAATCACACTCCACCCAAGAATCCTAATACATCCACTAATCCTACCCCCAAAACCATTGAGGCTAGAATAATACATTGTATCTTTTATTCTTATACGAAACCGATTCCAATATTTTTGAACATCCTTATTACCACTGCGCTGAAAAAAGTTCTGATATATTTTTACCGGAAGTGTGCAAAACTTCAATTTTTTTTTCCGAAAATCATCAAACAATTTTGTGTCAACACAATCCATAAACAGGCCTTCATCATAAGTATATCCTTTGTATGCTTTTAATCTTACAGCAAGGCAACTATTAATTGCATTGAATTTATTCTGTGGAATTTTTTGTTCTGGGAATTTAATATACTTTCCTTTCAGCCATCCTGATTTATTTGGCGAATAGATCACACCATTTTGCCCATATATCACCGGGGCAAAAACATCATATCTTTTATCCGCTACTTTACTTTTTAAGCAATCAAAATATTCCTGTTCTACAGGCGTATCATCATCAAACCAAATTACAATATCATCTTCGGACTTATTATCCAAGATAGAAAGTGCGTAATTATAAGCCTTTGATAGTCCTACATTTTCTCCCATACTATAGTAGGTCAGCAAATCAATTGGAAAGTATCCTCTATTTTCCACTACATAATCATCTGTGCTATTATCTAAAACAATAATGTGAAGATTTTCTTTTTGTAGTCGTATTAAATGTGAAATTGTAATTGAATCTTGTATTTTTTTGTTGTACAAAACGACAACTGCATAATATTCGTTCATCATCTCCGCCTTGTTTAGTTCTCATTGCTTTTAAGAAATACATTCTCATACTGTCTGCAGATCTTATCCCACGTGTACTCTTTCGCCACACGTTTTTTTGCTATCTGCCCCATCTCTGCAATTTCATCTGCATTCATTTGGTCTGCCTTATCAATCAACTTTGCAAGACTACCCGGTTTATGGCTCCAATACAAAGCGCAATCCTCTGCCACTTCTTTGTTGAACCCAACATCAACCAGTAAGTTCAAATCGGTACTTCCAAGGGCTTCAATCAGCGAGGGGTTTGTACCACCAACCGTGTGACCATGGAAATAAGCATAGGCATTCTCTCGAATCTTCTTCAGTAACTCTTGCTCGTAAACAGTGCCAACAAACTTAATTCTCTTATCGCTCTTGAAATGAAGTTTTTCTTCTAGCTCATCCAAGAACTTGTCATTCACATTCGTAATGATGGCAAAGTTTTTCTTGCTCTTACTCTTCATAAACTCTCGAATCATGACTTCAAAAGAATTCTCCGGCACAAAACGACCGACAACAAGGTAATAGCCCTTCTTCGTCAATCCTTTTCCTTTATACCAGTTCACCAGCTTTTCATCATCGTCAGCCAGTTTGCTGAGGGTCAGATCTGCGCCATACGCAATAAAAGTCGTTTTGGGATTTCTGCCCTTGATGCCCTTACCGTCATAGCACTCGTGGATATACTTTTCGATATTTACAGAATCACAGATTGCAAGATCACAATACTTAACCATCATCTGTTCAGAAATTTTCCAATACTTTCGAATCGGCACAGACCACTTGGCTCTCATCCACTCATGTCCGCCCGATGTCAAGTCTTGGACAACATTTTTCACAAATTTCTATTTAAGAAGTGCTTCCACACCCCGCCGCAAATCCTTGATTTTCCTTGATATTCCGCCATTTTTCTCTTTGGCAGTCTATTTTTTTGCCCTAATCTTCATTTTTACCGCTGATGATCTAGGTTCTTCACCTTTTTCAATCATAAAAGATTCCTCGTTTAATCTTTTTCTGTGCTGCGCCATATCTTTACAGGATTCCATATCAATCTTTTCCAAAAATCCTGCTTATCTCTGGTTTTTCCATCAAAAGCAGAAATTCGTTCCAACATGCCATCAACAGCCCGAAAAGATAGGTGTCAAAAATGCCATGAGATTTTTGTTAAAAAAGACTAAGATTTTAAATTTTCGAGCAAGCGATACACTTTTCCCTCTCCATCATGTTCTTTGTTAAAAAACAAACATTCGTTAAAAGTCCGGCAAAGATTCATCTGGTTTGCCAGGAAGATAGCCTTTTTCATAATAAAAAAGCTCCCACCTGCAACTCAAAGTTTCCTTTGAATCACAAGTGGGAGCCACTACCAAATCTTCAAATATTATTCTTAGTTCTCTTTTTGTTCTGCTTCAATTTCAGATTTTTTTCTTCTGCCCCGGCGTTTCTTTTCTGTTTCCGGTTTCACATCCCCAATATCATAAATGACAACTTGCTCATCCGGGTACAAGGTTCCATTCAAGGTATAGCTAAGTTTACCACCGTTGTCATCCTCGAAAGGCAGCATTCTCCGAAACTCTACCTGGATAGCCGGCACCTTAATGCTGATTGCATAAGTCTGCTTGCTTTCCTCATTACTGAACTTGATCGCATTCGGATCTTTTTCTGAACAAGGCTGAATCGCAATCTGCCTGGTCTTTGCGTTGAGCAGCACCCTGATGTAAGGCGCGTAGTTTAACTCTACAGCTGTTGCCTTATTGAATTTCAGACTGTTTGAAGTCACCGTCATAACAGACTCGCCTTTCGGTTGCTTTAGATTGATTACCTCAAATCCTTTCAAAATTTCCATTTCACATTCCTCGCTTTCATATTCTATGTGTACCTGCTCTGGCTTTGCATCAACCAGTGCCATCACCTTTTCTGTTGCCGTTTCCAATCTCTTGAGGGAAACAGCCTTCCATGTTGGTCTGATGGGGACGAATCCTAACAGCACTCCTTTTCGTAATGGAATCAGCCTTTGCTGCTTTTGGCGAATACGCCTCCGCTTACCTGCAATCTGTTCCAGCCTTACCTGTGCCTTATCCCAGACCTCTCGCTCTACGATTGCGGGGTGATGGTCTGGTATAAAATACTGCTCCACCTCGCCTTCATTTTTCTTGGTCTTGTGGGTCAAACAATCTACCGTATAGGTTTTCTGCATCAGAACGTCGCCGCAGTATTTTTCATTCCGCAGTATATTCTTGACCGATTCACCCGTCCACGGGTTATTTTTGATTGTCCTGATTTCCAACGCATTGAGCTTTTCTGCAATTTCTGCTGGGTGCATTCCTTTATCAAAGCTCATATAGATGGTACGAACAATTTCAGCTTCGTTGGTAACGATTACCATTTCACCATCATCGTCCGTATCATAGCCCAGCAGACTCGTCGTACTGATTTTTTGCGTTCCGGCTTTCATCCGGCTTCGAGTTGCCCACTTGATATTAGTGGAGATGCTTCGGGATTCCTCCTGTGCGAAGGAAGCCAGCATCGTCAGAAATACTTCTGCCTTTTCATCCAGACTATCCAAGCGTTCCTTGTCAAAATACACACTGACAGGTGGCCGGAGGTTCCGCAGCAATCGAATATTAGTCAGGCAGTCCACCACATTACGAGCAAAACGACTGATAGACTTCGTAAGAATCAGATCAATTTTCTTAGCCTTTGCATCCTCTATCATCTGCTGAAACTGCACTCGATGCTTAACTTGTGTACCAGAGATTCCTTCATCCGCATAAATGCCTGCCAGCTCCCAGTCTGGATGCTCCGCTATAACAGTGTTGAAATGTGCCATTTGCTCTTCCAGACTGGTTTCCTGCGCCTCCTGATCTGTGCTGACACGACAGTATGCAGCGACACGCTTTTTAGGTGGTTCTTCTGTTTCCGCCACGACACCCACTGTTGCAGGAATTATTTTCACATCATAGGTCTTTGTCAGGCGAGGTGTCTTTTTTCTTCCCTTTTCCTTACGTCGTTCTACCACAATTGGCCTTTTAGCATGACTATCGCTTGCCACATTTCTCCCTCCTTCCACTTTTCTTCCTATTACAAAGTTGCCCATGTTATAGCATTATCATTAATGTCATAACATGGGCAAACAATATTTGCAGACTCTCTATCTTACTTATTATACCGCATTGTGGGTATCTCCACAATATCCATTTGCATACCCAACCCGTATAATGAAACGTACAGAACGTTTTTTTACAAGCAAAAGTGGTGACAGCTTTGATTGATTTTACTCCTCTGTGGGAAACTATGCGCCGCAAGCAGGTAACGCAGTACCAGCTTCTCAAAAACGGCTTGGACAACAAAACGCTGGACACTCTGAAAAAGAATCGGAATATTACACTATCCACATTGGAAAAACTCTGTCTGATGCTTGATTGTACTCCCAATGATGTGGTGCAATTCATTCCAGACGATAAAAAATAATGCCGTCATAGTACCGTATAGTCGGTGGCTGTGGCGGCATTCCATTATATATAGGTAGAAACGCTCATTCTATAACTTTCACATTCCTGCGGAATGAAACACCCGCCTGGTCGAGAAGATTCACAAATCCACTCACCCAGACGGGCGTTGTTTTTTCGTGCAGTTCCAAAGGCAGGCTATCCGGGGCGGACATCTTATATGTACCACACCTGCCGAAGCATTACTGCCGCCAGTTCCAGAAGCACTACTACGCTGCCGACCACCTGTGGTATCATAAAAATCACAAATCCACCGATCAGCATTTGAAGC
>ENA-UONS01000576-UONS01000576.1-human-gut-metagenome-genome-assembly--contig:-CS19-NODE-576-length-41049-cov-7.694394_pt1 | contig 41049 bp, 66 predicted proteins | sample MGYA00242458_ERZ724005 | MGnify/ENA metagenome assembly ERZ724005
CCAACTGTTTTGTTTTTAATCAAATCCGTTTGTCGCAGTTTGTTCAAAATAGCATAAAATCAATATTTTTTATCTGTAATTTTGTTCAGTTTTATTCAGTTATTTCCAACTTAGTAGATAAAAAGTAGATAAATCCTATTTTTTATCTATTTTATGATAGCAATCAATATAAGCCATCCTATATATCTCATGAATGAGATTTTTATTAATCATAATTAGCAATTTATATCTTAATGGTTGTTTCTTCATGAGTCTTTGTGTCAATTCTTTTTCTTCCATTAATATTACCTCCTTTTAAAAGTCGGAGAATATTCTCTTGCTAATTATATTATATCATATTATGTAAATACATTTAACCCCTCTAGACTTTATATAAAGTATGTTTTCACTTTATATCATTTTCTAAATCATTTATAATATTCAATTCTTTGTCTAGATTTGCTTTTATAACATCATCTTTTAATTTTTTTAATGTATTTCCACAACCAATATAATTTCCATCTTCTAATTTCTCAAGAGCCTCATCAATGAGTGATAAAACTTGCATTTTTAAGCCTCCAATCATTTTTTATTTATCCATATTTTATCACAATTATTGTAACCCTACAATATATATACCCAACTTTATATAAAACAAAGTATAGTTAAAATAAATATTACTTCATTCTATAATATATGCAGTTGCAATTATAGAAAGGAGGCTAATATGATACATCTAAAAATTGAAGAACATCTCAAAGAAAATGGTAAATCACTATATTGGTTAACTGTACAGACTGGAAGAAGTTATCAGTCTTTAAAAAATCTTACAAAAAAGGATTTATATGGCATACATTTTGATACTCTAGAAATGTTATGCCGAGCTTTTAATTGTACTCCTCGGAGAATTATTAGAAATGATAGATGAAAAGGAGAGTGGTAAAAATGAGCAAAATTCTAAAGCAGTATAAAGAATTAAAAGAAAAAGATGCATCCTCAATATATATTTTTAGAATCGGCATATTCTACAATATTTTGAATGAAGATGCAAAAATTCTAAATGAGAAACTAAGTTTGAAAATCACATCATTAAGTCCTGAAATTATAAAATGTGGTTTTCCTATCTCATCTTTAGAAAAATATACTAAAAAATTAGATAATTTGCAACTACAATACAAAGTGATAGATGATCTACCACAAAACTCTAATATTGTTGATTATTCAAAAAATATTGAGATAAAAAAGATATTAAAAAAGATTTCTGAAATTGATATGAACAATACAACATTTCAACAAGCATTTAATATTTTATTAGAAATTCAAAATAAGTTAAAAAATATTAAGTAGAGGAATACATCCTCTACTTATTTTAGTAAATATCTATATTTTTAATACTTGTCCTGGATAAATTTTATTAGGATTTGCAATACCATTTTTCTTTGCTATTTCCTGGTATGTCGTTCCAAATTTACTTGCAATTCCAGACAAAGTATCCCCAGATTTTACAATATATGTTTTAGATGAATTAACACCAGATTTTTGATTTACTATTGTTTGTATTACATCATAATCATACCCTGCTGCTTGTAGTTTTTTCTTTCTTTCAGATCCATTATCCCATTTACCAGCTAATACTTCATTTGCAATTTCCTCATTTGATTTTTTTGAAGAAATGCCAGACAATTCATTAACTCTGGCTTGTACTACATCATAATTATAACCTTCAGCAACTAATCTATTTTTTCTATCTTCGCCATTTCCCCAATCGCCAGCAAGAACTTCTTGTGCTAATTGTTCTATTGATTTTTTAGCTGGTGTATTTGGAGATGAATTACTATTGTTATTTATTATTGATGGATAATCTTTATATGCTTCATTCATATCCACATTACCAGATATACCATTTACACTACCCGTAGATGTGTATTGCCATAATCCATAAATATTTTTATCAAATGATGCTCCTTTATTCCACCAAGCAATCCATTTATCAAATCTGTTTAGTCTTGAAGAATTTAGTTTTGTATCAAACCATGATTTTGAAGCATAAATTGCTGCATAATATCCTGCTTCCTCAAACATTAAACATTCTTTTTCACAAATAGATACAAGAACATCATTTGATGGCATACCATGTTTTCTTTTATATCCATCTGCATCTTCCATATCAATAATAACTGGAAATCTTACTTTATCTTTATATGGTGCTAAAGTTTTTATTACTAAGTTTGCTTCATTTATAGCATTATTTATATTTAATGCATAAGAATATGTATATACACCAAATGGCATTCCTACTCTAATACATTCTTCTATATTTCTGATGGCTTTACTATCTACTGAATTTTGCCCATAACTAATTCTTATAATAGCAAAATCAATTCCTGATGCCTTTACTGCATCCCAATTAATATTACCTTGATGTGCTGATACATCTATTCCTTTACTCATTAGCTCCACCTCCAAATTCATTTTCATCTCTTTGGATTTCTCCATTTCCTAGAATTTCATTTTCTTCCATTGAAAATTCCACCTTTCTTTATAAAATAAAATATAGGAAGATTTTTTATATTTCTCCCTGTATTTTTACTATTTCGCAAAAAAACGGCTTACGAAAATCAATTTTAAGCCATTTTTTAATCTTGGTTGATATCATTTGTTGTCTCATTTTCAGTGTTTTTTTCAACATTTGTCTTTCTTGTGAAAAAATATGTAAAAACTGCAGTTGCAATATTAGAAAACAAAGTAAAAACTATCTGAAATATGTCCCAATTGCCTTTTATTGCTACAATTAAAACTAGGGCTATAATTGTAAAAGTAAATGCAATTGTTACAAAACTTTTTAAATCACTCCATGCTTGTTTCATTACTTTCTCCTTTCTTTTAGTAATTCTTGATAGTTTCTATCAACTTTACTATCAATCGTTACTAAATTACTTGCTATTATATCTAAAGATTTTGCAATATTATTATTACTTTCAGTTAGAACTTTAAGCATTTGAGTATTATCTTCAAGCATTTTATTATTTTTTGTTTTATCTTGTATAAATACCCATACGAATAAAGCTGCCATTATTAAAGTTCCACCATATTGAAATATAGCTTTTATTACTTCCAATAACTCCATCCTATTTCTCCTTTCAGTAAAATAAAGAAAGAGCCTTATATTAAGACTCTTCTAATTTTTCTTTTACTTTTTTTCTCCATAATTTTGGGACATCATCAATTGTCATTGTTTTTAAATCTCTAATTTGAATTACATAAAAATTAACCATTTCCAATTACCTCCCCAATATCAATTATTGCTTGTTCTAATGCAGATATTCTTTCAGTATCAGAAACATTTATAGTTTGCTTTAAATATTGCTCTTTAGCAAAATTTAACCATACTAAAAATTCTGTATCATTAGATAAATCATTTTCTAATGTATCTCTGTAATTATTTTTTGAAATTCTATACATATCATAAGTATAGTATGTCTTAAATTCGCCATTTTCATCTTTCTTTGAATGTTCTGTAATATTTTCATTTAAAATAATATCGCATTTTCCATTTAATATATTTTCTATAACATATTTATCTGGTATTACATCTGACTCACAATTTAAGTTTACCTCTACCATTTCTAATCACTCCTTTACATTTTTTTAGAGTTATTTTATAGGGCTTAATATATTTATTTCTATAATTAAAACTATCACAATGTGATAACCAACCATGATATGAAATCATAGAATAAGCATCTGTCAGCCTTATATATCCTCTTTTTACAATTTTTTTGACTCTTCTCTTAATTCGAAGAAAATTGTTTCGCCTTAATGTTGTATAACCTCTATAAAATCTATATCCGCAAAAAATCTAATGGACGACTATCTACTTTAAATAATTGCCAATTATCTTTTAATTTTAATCCCTCTGGTTTTAAAAATTCATCAATTTCATGTTTTATTTTATGCAGTTCTTTTTTGTTTCTACCAAATAAAACCATATCGTCCATATATCTCAAGTAATATTTCACTTTCATTTTTTCTTTAATGAAGTGATCTAAATCTTGCAGATAAAAATTTGCAAACCATTGACTCGTAAAATTACCGAATAGGTAACCCATTTTCATTACTACTATCAATTATAGCATCAATTAAATTCAGAACATCATAGTCTTTTATTATTCTTCTGAATTTTCTTTTACACACATTTTTATCAATGCTGGGATAAAACTTTTTAACATCTAATTTTAGACAATATTTTGTGTTTTTTCTATCATCTTTTAATATTCTTTTAATATATGTTGAGCCATAATGTATTCCCCTATTAGGAACACTAGCACAACAATATTCATACATGCCTTTTTGCAAGATTGGTTGTAATTGCAACATTAATGACCAGTGAATACATTGGTCTGGGAAAAATGCTGGTTTAAAAATAATCCTCTCCTTTTTATTTGCTCCATCATGTATTGTCATTTTTTTATATGGAGATAGTTTTATTTCTTTCGTAGTTAACATATTAAAGAGAATATCGACATATTTATCAATATTCTCTAATATCCTTGCTACATTGTTCCTATCTTTTTTTCCTTTTGCTGCTTCAATTATTGCTTTTTTGATGTTATCTTTGTTACAAATATCCTTGTAAAAATTGCCTTTTCTTTTCATAACACACCTCTGGTAATATAATAATTTCTTATTTTTGTCTATCGGATTTTCAAACCATAATGGGCTTACTAATCCAATCCAGTTGCGACTCTATTTTGAGCAAGGGCTCTGGAAAATGATGTGTAATATATATAATTATTATTTCAAAAATAAGTACACGAGCACCGATGTTCCAATTCGCATTCGAAGAGCCATTGTTGAAGTTCCAATACCACAAACCATCGTTAGCCCCATTGTTGAAGCTACCACCAACATGAGCAACCCTCAAACGAGAAGCGAAAGCTCGGCAAAGCACACATCAAATCCCTATATTTTCAATTGTGTTTGAAATGATAATAGCATATTTTTATTTTTATTTTAACTATATTAGCCTTTATATATAGTATGCTTGTAGGCTTCGATTTTATAGAATATTGCTAAAATTATAAAATATTTATAAATTCTAAATTTTTCTTTAAATATTTTTGGAGGCTGACCGCCCCCAAACCCCCGTTATATCTGGTTATCAATAAGAACACGAGCACCGATGCTCCAACCCGCATTCGAAGAGCCACCGCTGAAGTCCCAATACCACAAACCACCGCTAGCCCCACTGCCGAAGCTACCACCAACACGAGCAACCCTTTTTGCTCCTTCAGCAATTGAAGTGGCATTATTATAGTAATAGTCACATAAATAAGAATTACTACCGCCCCCAACAGCTTTTGGAAATCTAAAAAATGGCTCGTCAACATCTAAATCTAACTCTTTTGCATAGCCCTCAGTGCCTAGAGCATTATAACCTAGTTGTTTATAATTTTCTGTTGTATCACTAGCATATAAAGAGTGGTTTTTACAAATATAAAACTTGCCACTAATCATATTGATACCATCTACCCATTGCCAAATATGTGCAAAAATATTTTCTATTCCTCTATAAATCATTGAATGATAACCATCATTATTTAAGCAACCAGATTTCATTCCTAATGTATCACATTGACCAGTAATTTGTGCCATTGTACAAACAAAATTATCAACTGCTATATTAACTGCTGCTCCATCAAATGTTATTGCTGAACCAGTAACTGTTCCATCATCATAAGACTCAATTGCAGTAATTTTCCTTGCATCTGCAACTTGTGTTCCCGTATCAGACGTACCAATTCTTATGATTTGTCCTACATAGTAACCGGATGCACTTCCAACTATTACTCTATTTGTATTATTTTCTGCAACAATTGCTTTTACATTTTTACGGCTTTGAACACCATTTCCAAGCATCGCTTGAGAATTATAATTTGCATATTCAACTAAATATATCATTTGAACAACAAAATATCTCCAATCTAGTTGAGAAAATTTATCTCCTAGTGCATTTGCTAATGTTCTAAATTGTCCTATTGTCTTACTTGTTGTTGGCACTAAACCACTATAAGTATGTAATACATTTGACACAACAGAGCCATTATATCTACCAATAAAGAATCCATCTACTTCCATAAATCCAGCTCTTGGATAGTCTGCTAATAAAACATAATCATAATCATTTTCTTGGTAGATTTTCCAATATGTTTTTGGATAATAAGTAAATACATCTCCATTGCTACCATCAAATTGAAAGTTTGCATCTCCAAACCAAGCATTTATTTTTTTAGTAGTTAAATCATAATTACATGATTTTATTTCAGACCAAGGAGCCAAACTATCAAAATCATTTTGAACAGTTCCACCATTTTTAGTAGCATTAGCAACTTTGCCAACACTATCGAATAGTCTTTCCCATGCAGAACTAGAATTATTTGTTATTTTTCTTCTTATTCCATAAACATGACCTCTTGTTGTTTCTATTTTATCAACATCAGCTTCTAATTCTTCTATACGAGCATCTACATTTGCAAAAGTTTTATCTTTTATAGTGGATTGTCTTGCATTTGTTACTTCTGGATCCTTAATTTCTATTGTTTTATTATTTTTCGTTAATTTCTGTCCTCCTAGGGTAATATTTTCTAAAACATTAACTTGTGCTCCAGATGCAATTCCATTTAGTTTGTTCTTTTCTTCTGTTGAATAATTTTCTGTTGATAATTGTTTTCCATCAACTTTATCAACTTTATTACCACTTAAATCACTAACTGCATTATCTATCATATCCCAGTTGTCATTCATTGCTGCATCAATATCAAAATTGCTATTTAAATCCTCATCATCTTGAGTATTCCATTTAAATAATTTTAAAAAAGTAGTTTTTAAAGACATCTTTTTATCTCCTTTCAAATTATATTGTTATTTCTTTTCCATTTAAAAAGAGCTTGCCATATATTTGCAAACCCTCTCCTAAATCAGCTCTATACATTCCACCAACTGCAACACCCTCTGGTGCTACTGCAAGTTGTGGAGTTCCAGAACCTAGAATTAAATCAAAAGTAGATTTTGACAATCTATCTTCGATATAAATCCTTATATTGAAATTATTAGTTACTGAAAATCCCTCTGCTCCAGCATCGCCTTTAATAAGTCCATTAAAACTAAATTTACTGCCATCAAAAGTTAATGTTAATGTTGTTGCTCCAGTAACCCATTTATCAGATGATGTTGTTTTATATTGATAATAGCATTTAACAATTCCGTTTATGATATTACCAAAAGAGTTATTCCAGTATTGTCCCTCAAACGATAACTCGGTTTCTTTTCCAACTACATTAGTTCTAATAATTGATGCTTTTGTTATTTTTATATTTGAATAATTATAAAATGCACTTGGGCTAATTTGTTTTGCAGTTGAATTTCCCCTTGAATCTATCGCATATACTGTAAAAACATTACTATCAACATTATCTATTTGACCACTAACATTTGAAGAATTAGAGTATCCTATTTCTTTTTGCTTCTCTCCAATAACAGCTCTATATTTTGTTATTGTAGCATAATCTTTTCCAGTTGCTTTATTAGCACTAGAAATATTTATTTTTACATCTGAATAACCTTTTATTATTCCTTGATTTCCTCCAGTTAAAATCTTGCATTTTTCATCTGTGTCCTCGTATGTAAAATTATTAAAAGTAGGATTTGAATTAGTTATTACTAGATTTCCATAAAAATCAATATATTGTGCTTCTGTATCTCCATTCATTGTAGCAATTCCAACATTAAATGATTGTGAATTACTATTAGGAAAATATTGAAACATTGATTGAATTTGTGCTGCAGTTATTGTTGTTCCACTTTGTGTTAATCTTCTAGTATTATCTGGTGTTTCAAAATAAATTTTATAAGTACAACCAGCTGGATTTGAAATTTCTTTAAATTCTAATTTATCTGTGGTTGTTAATTGTATGCCAGTAGTTACCTTGAGTTTTGTTCCATTTTTGTATAAGCTTCCTGTTACTTTATTATAAGTATTTTGTTTTATTGTTCCAGTAGTAGTCACAACAGAACCATCTTTACTTGTAGCTCTTAATTTTATATTGTAGTAGGTATTTATTGATAAACTTGTTATTGTAAAACTTCCACTAGAACTATTTGGATTACCTTTATTAGTCCAGCTAGAACCATCATTTAAGGATAATTCTAATTTTTGAATTGTAATATTAGTAGCCCATTCAACTTTTAATTGACTTAATCCACTATAACCACTAATATGATTTACATTATTTTTTGTAAATTTGGTTTGGGTATATGTTGTTTGAGTAACTGTTCCACTATCTGTTGTTTGTTGCGAATCTTTCCTTCTTACTCTAATTTTAACTTTATAAGAAGTTGCACTACTTAAGCCACTTATGATTTGGTCTGGATAACTTAATCCCTCTTTCCATGTACTACCATTATCAATTGAATACCAACCTTTGTCGCAAGCATGTCCAGCAGCCCATGTTATTTTTAATTGGTCACTTCTACCAGTTACTTTATTTACAACAAATTGTGTTATAGATGTATGAGCACTTGCAGTTGTAATTGTTACTGTATTGGACTCTGACCACAATCCACTATCTGCTCTTCTTAGCCTAACTTTAATAGTATATTTGGTACTTTCTTTTAGGTTCATTACATTAAACCATCCAGATTTTCCATCACTTGCAACTGCATCTCCAGCATCTGTCCATGCTCCACCATTTAGAGAATATTGTGTATAATCTCTCGCTGGACTACATGTCCATCCGACTTGTATATAATTATAGCCATGACTTCTTTCTGTCAAATTTATACTGTCTAAATTTCTTGGAATAGAGTCTAACCACCAGCCACCACTAGCACTACAATTTACTGCATAAGTATAAATTCCTGCCTCAATACTTGCCGTAAAATATTTACTACCATTATTATCATGTTGTATTGAAATATCTCCACTAGCAACTAATGTTCCATTATATAAGTTTATTCTGTCAGAAGAATTGTACAATGTTTGACCATTTATAACTACCTTAAAATTACCAGCTTTATACCAACTAGATGATGCTTGACCTCTACCATGTAATTCCCAATGTATATTTGAACCACATGTTGTTCCATTCCAAGTTCCTGTTCTCCACCAATGTAACTCTATATATCTTCCACTATAGCCATTGCTATTAAGATATTCATTTGTTGCCATTATCTAAAATCCTCCTTTCCCTATAATTTTGAAATCCATGTTTGACCTTCAATTTCTTGAAATAGTAAGCCTGTAATTGAAGCTTTTGTTTTTACTTCTAATTCTTTTGTTACTGTTCCCTTGTCTGTTAATTCTGTTGTTACTTCGCCAGTTGATGAGTTGAAACTTCTAAATCCATCTGCATCCATTCTTGTGTATGTATTAGATGTACTTGAATTTACTTGTATTCCTTTTCCTATATCAACTGTGTCGGTATGTGTTTCGTTAGGATTTTGAGACCATGCTTGTTTTTCCGCTCCAATATTTCCCATAACATCAGCAATTTCTATTGCCTCATTAATATCTGTTTTAAAAGTAACAGAAATTCTATTATCTGTTACTTTAATTCGTTTGATATATTCTTTCCACTCCTGGCCAGTATAACTCAATTTTTCAGCTACACCATTTATTGTTACTGTTGTATTATCAAGCTTGTTTGTATTTTTATATAAAAATGATATTGTATAATCATCATTTTTTACTATTGCATCTTGAGATACTGTTCCTATTGATAATTTGTACCCCATTCCACTAACAGTGTTTTTTCTTGTATCGGTGTCTATGTAACTTTCAATTGAATTTCCATTCCAAAAGTCTGTATCATAGTAGAAAATATTGTTACCACTATTGTTTTTTAAATTTACATTCAAACCATCTAGGCTTTCCTTAAATTCTGCCATCTTGTTGTTTGTTTCACTCTGAAAATCAGATATGGTCCTTTTGGTTTCATTTATTGTTGACTCCAATAAATTCATTTTAGATGTTGCACCTTGTTGTTCTTCAATAATCTCTTGTATTTTACCCTCTTGCTTATTTGTGATTATTTCAGTATTAGTTATTCTTTTCTCAATTCCAGTAGCATATTGGTATTTAGTATCACTATACTTTGGTTCTTTTGTATTTGCCTTTTCTTTTATTCCAGATGTTATTTCTACATTGATATTAAACAATATTGTTTTATACTCATTTTCGTGTAAATCCTTTAATGTAACAATATCTCCAAATTCAAAATAGCCAAATCCGAAAGATGTATATTCAAATACATAATAAGATAACCCATTAATATGATTATATATTTCCTCTATATAATCACTTCTGTTTCTATCCATAATTTGATTATTGTCTATTCTTATTGTTACTCTACCAGAGGCTGGTATTGAACTTGGATAGTAAATATTATCTTCTTGTGGACTTCTACCTAATACCATTGTGTTATATGGTCCTATTTTCTTTCCAATAGTAAGTTTTTCTAAATCATTTTCATCAATTTTTTCTCCAGTTTCTGTTGGATATGCTACATATAAATCTTTATTTATAATTTTTATAAAACCTCCAGCTGCTGCTGCAATTTCATCTAAAATGTCTCTATATGTAAAATCAGTTAATTCTGCATATTTATCTTCAGTTATTACTTTGTTAGCATTTGCAAAATCTGTGGTTTTTAAAGTCCATCCGAATTTTTTACATATAGCTCTTAACAGATCTAAAATAGTAACAGTTCCAGTAGAATAGTCGAGAGTGAGAGGACTATCAATATATTTAATATGGCTATCTATCATGTGATCATATAAATATAATTTTAATGAGCGAGTATCAATTTTTTCTTCTTTGTCATAAACAACAAATTCACCCCAGTCAATATATTCATAATTATCAAACTCTGATGTCCTAACCCCTATTTGAATATTTATCGTACTTGCATTTTCAATATTTTCTCTTTTATCATGTGGAATAAGAAATTTTACTCTAGCATTATCCATTTTTCCCACACTCATATTGTGAACATCTTCAACTGTATATTCTTTGTCTTGGTCCTCGGCTAAATATTTTACTTGAGTTTTATTCACTCTCCTAACCATTGCCTCATGCACTTGTCTAACTGTCATGATTTTACTTTTATCAATTGTTGTATAGTTTTCTATTTCTAGTTCAACCTGTCTCATAACAGAAGTAAATAAATCGCCATTTACGGCTAAATTTAATTTTTTTACATGAGTTTTATCTAATTTTGTATTACCAAACCCAAGTAAGATATTTAATTGTTTTCCATAGACTTTCATTTTATTTTTAAAAGTTTTAGTTGTTTTTAACATGCCTATCTTCCCCCTCGTTTGGTATTAGATTGACCGCAAATGACTTATATTTTAGTTCTGGTAATCTTCCTATATATAAGTCCTCATCATAGTCATTAGCATAATAATCTGCGGTACATGTACAACCATATTTATTGTTATAATATTCAACAATAAAAGATGCCGAGTCGAAAATGAGTTCTAATTCTCTCATTTCTTCAGCATCTAAAGGTTCTATTTCTAGTTGTATTTTAGGAAAATTTCCTATTAGAGTTCCTTTCATAACACCAGCCATATTTCTTCCAGTATCAGAACTCCATAATTTATTTCTTTGAATTTTATAAGATGTAATACACTTATAACTTTTTCCATTTAGTTTTATTAAATCTCCGCTATATCTAGCCATAGATATCAAGACCTCCTTCCGTTTGTGGCAAGTGCTAGTCTAGCTCTTCTTTCATATTGTTTTCTATCTATTTCCTCGCCATCTAAAGAAATTGGTATATTGATTTCTAATGGAACATAATCTCCACCCATTCCAGTATTCATATTTTTAAACTCTTGTAATGCACTTAAGAATGTTTCTTTCATTTTATCTACTGGAGATATAATTTCGCCTTGTGTTCGGTTATCTCCTACCACTGCAAGTCTTGGTGTATTTGCTTTAACATAACCACCTTGTGCAAGTTTAGGAATTTCTGGAACATTGAATTTATGAATCCAAGTAAATGGTTTAAACCCAGCAACTTCAACATCATGAATTTTTTGTAATATTCCATTAATTGCATTAAATGGAACTGCAATTATTTTGTTAATAGCACCAATAATTCCATTAACTATTGTTTTGAAGAAGTTTACAATTCCCTCTTTTATACCATCAAATATCTTTCCTCCTGTGCTAAATACATTTTTAACTGCTGTCCATGCTTGAGTAAAGATGTTTCTAAACCAATTTGCAATTCCACCAAAAATACTAGTAATCGCATTCCATGCACCTTGAGCTCCCTCTCTAACTTTTGTCTTAATGGTGTTCCATACATTACTAATAGTTGTTACAATATTGTTCCATATATTAGTAATAGTATTTTTTATTGCATTAAACACATTTGATATAGTATTTTTTATTCCATTTATCACATTTGAAATCATATCTTTAATACCATTCCATATATTTGTAAAAAATGTTTTGATTCCATTCCAAATATTAGTGATTATAGTTTTTATAGCATTAAAGACAGTAGTAATTATTGCCTTTATAACATTTATAACTGTCTCTACAATTCCTTTAATTGCACTCCATACTGCTTGAACTATTCCTTTTATTGCATTCCATATTCCACTAAAGATATTTTTTATTCCATCCCAAGCCTTGCTCCAATCTCCAGTAAATACACCTACAATAAAATCTATTAGTCCTTTGAAGAAATTTATTATTCCTCCAATTGCATCTGAAATATATCCAAATACGGTTTTTATCGTGTTCCATAATGCTTCAAATACTGGAACTAATTTAGGAAGTACATTTTGAATAATCCAGTCTATAACTGGTTTTAATACACCATTCCATAATGCTTGAATTGCTTGAACTATTGAGCCAATTAACCCTCCAACTTTATCCATAAGAGGACTTAAATGTTCTGTCCATAACTGTGAAAAACCATTTGCAACATTATCTAGGAATGGAACAATATAAGTATTCCAAAATTCTAAAAATTTTCCGAATGTATCTGACATTCCAATAGATAAGTTTTCAAGAAATGGACTTATATATGTTGTATAAATTTCATTTATCTTATCTCCTAATGCAGTCATTATTTCAGCTAGTGTTCCAAATATACTTGATATAGGTCCTAAAGTATTCTGGATTGTTTGCTTAATTAGATCACAATTATTTATAATTGGTGTTACTAATAATTTTGTTAAATCCGTTATGAATTTATTTATTACATCATAGACAGACATAATAGGATTTGCAAACATTTCAATAATACTTGTACCAATTGATTTTGCTTCTTTTCCAGCAAAAACATCTGATATTTTTCCAATAGCCTCCATGAAATTTCCAACAAAAGTAAACCTTTCTGCAGTTACATCAAACATACTTATTAAGAATTTCTTTATTCTTTCAGAATTTTTTTGTAAATATCCATCTACACTTCCAACTAGTCCTTCAGCAATATTCACTCCAATTCTTGCAATTGCTCCGACTGATTGTCCTAATGCATAAGTCCATGTTTTTACAAGATTGTTTGCAGAGTTAACAACATTAGAATCTGTAAATATATCCAGTAATGATTTTTTTATATTGCTTAAATGTGATAAAATTCCATCGAAATTTGTATCTCCAAAACTAACTTTAAAGCCCTCTTTAAATATATTGGCCAACTCTTTTACTTTACCCAACATTCCATCAAATGCTGATGTATCTTGCTGTATATTAGTTGAAACATCTAAAGACTCTGCTAAAGCAGATGCTCCACCTCCAGCTCCTCCAGAACCACTTCCAGAACTACTACTGCTATTATCTGTTAGCTTATTCATTTCATCAAAACCAGCTAATTGTAGTGCTGCCTTTTTTGCTTGTTTTGCAGTTTTTCCAGCACTATCTCCAACACCTTTTACGGCATTGGCTGCTTTGTCTGCATTATCTGCAACTCCACCTAGTCCTTTTGATACTGTTTCAACACTATCTGCTTTTAAACCAAACATTGACATTAGACCAGCAATAGCAGTAAATAATTTTGTTACTGCATTCGCAGCTGCAGTCAATATTGGAATAAATAATTTTGCAATAGGTTGTATTACATTACCAATAGCAGTTTTCATTGTAGTAAATGCAAAATTAAGTTGGGCAACTTTACCAGAGTATGTATTTGCATAAATTGCTGCATCGTTCATTTGGAATTTTGTTTCTTCTAATATTCCATTTACTTCTGCATTTATTTTTTCTTGTTGTGTTAATTGGTTTGTTGTTTTTCCTACTGATTTTGCATAATCTTCCCACATTTTAGCAACATTTTTTGTTACACCAGCATTATCAACTAAAATACTATTTTCATTTTTTAGACCTTCAGATGCAGTTTGCACTGCCTCGCCTAATGAATAAGTGCTTTGTCTTCCGAATGTAGCACTATTTTTTAATGCTGTCATTGTCTTTTTAATCTGGTCTGATGAATAACCTCTAGCTGCTAAATTTTTATATGCAGTAACTGCATTATTCAAAGGAACTAAACCATCACTTACATACTCTTCAATGAATTTTTGAGCTTGAGAAAAACTTTTTCCTTGCCCAGTCAATATAGAATTTAATCCTATCCATGCATTGCTTGTTTCTGTTGCTACTTGTAAACATGCTTTTCCAAATTTAACAACGGCTGCAACAGAAAAAGCAGCTAATGCTGCTTTACCAATTCCTTTTAAGGCTCCAGAAATTTTAGTTGAGGCTTGATTTGCTTGCCCTTGTAATCCATTTAATTCAGATTTAAATTTTTCACTTTTTAATAATAATTCTAAATCTATTGTACCTACATTTTGACTCAATTTCTTCCACCTCATTTCTTTTCATTTTGCTTTGCCATAGATATAAACATATTTTTTATATTTTCCATAGCCTGTTTATAATCTTCTTGACTTATTTGTTTTACATTTTTATTTAACCAGTTTGACCTAATTTTCTTCTCGCTTTCAGTAAAGTTTTTAATTACTTTTGGATCCTTTTCACTTCTAATTCTTACAATATTTCCTAGAGGTGTGTCTCCATTTAACCCACTTAAAAGACTCGCAAATTCGCCCCATTTCATTGTATCTATTTCTTTTCTTAATCTAATTCCATATTGTTGAGCAAATGAGCTTTCTATTAAGTCAAAATCATCAATTAAATCATAAAATGCTTCATTATTGTTTTGGAAATCGTTTCTCCATTTCCTCATAAGATATTTCATTTATTGCTGCCATTAAACCGATTATTACACTTTCAATTCCGTTTACAGACAATTTCATACCTTTTATTTCTTTCAATGCATCTTTTCCCATTAATATCTCAATTACTTCATACATAACATCAATACTAAATTCTTTATCTTTTAATTTGTCTTGTACAATAACAAATGTTTCTGCACTGTTATCAACTTCATATTCTTTATCCTCTGCTAACCTTATTTTTATAGGCTCTTTTTTTAGTTTTGCACTAATATCAATACTATTTGCCATTTTTAATTCCTCCTAAAATTAATTTTAATAAAAAAAAATAAGCCCCAGCACCGAAATGCTGAGGCTCGTTTTATGCTGCTGGTGTTACAGTTGGTTTTCCATTTGACATAACCTCAAATTCTAAAGGTGCAACATTCGTGCTATCTCCTGTACCAGCATTAGATACGGAAATAATACAGTCAAATGATACCGTAGTACCATCTGCGAATACCCATTCAAATTTAGATTCTACACTTGCACCAGTTGCAAATAATTTTGATGCAATGTAATCGTTTCCATCGTCTCCAACATTTCTTTTTCCAGAAATACTGATTGAAAAACCTTTTCCAGTCATCATTCTTCTAATCCAACCCTCTGTTGTCATAGGAGTCCATTCTTCAACATTATTATCCATTGACATTGAGAATGTTTCGCAATCTGCAATTGCTTTCATATCTGCACTTTCAGATGCTTTTCCTTTGGTTCCAATTTTGAACACATTATCAAATACGGGATATACTCCAGTTGTTACTGTTGCCATTTTTAATCAACCTCCTTATAATAAAATCTTGCTTGTATTACCCTCTCATAAATATTAGAACTATCCGTTCCAACATCTATTGGTTCTGGTACAAGCAAATCGATATAATTAACTAAAATATTATTAGTAATGTAAAAATTCCTAGCATTCATGAATTTATAATATAACTCAAGAGCTTTTACTTCGGTTTCATCTGCATTATTGTTCCAATGAATTAAAATACTTACAGTCTTTTCTTTGCATTTTGTGTTTTTCAAGCCACCTACTGCAATATTAGGATTTGTAGTTTGTAGCTGATAAACTCCAATAGATTTTTGTTTCTTATTATCTAGCTTGCCAATATAGAAATGGTCCGCTACAACATAACCTTTAGAAAATAATTCCTTTACTTTCAAATTATGTAATTCCATAATAGACATCTTGTTGATTTCAGCAACTGTCTTTACATCTAATTTAACTAACCAGTTTTTAATATCAACTAATCTCAACACTATAAACCAGCCTCCTTTTTATATAACTTTGCAAATGCCTTACCAACAAAATCTTTATTTTTCCCACTTATCCAAGGCTCTAGCCAATTTCCTTGAGCATGAGCATTTTCTTTAGTTTGGAAATTATATTCGGGATGATAATACATTCTTCTAGCATAAGGTGTTGCAGTTATTAAACTTACACTACCTTGTTTGCTTTTTGAAATATCAGTAAATGTAGAATTATTTTGCATGTTACCAGTATCAAAAGGCATTACTTGAGCATTTATAACTTCCGTTTTTAATGCCTCAATTGTTTCTTCTAATGCTGTTGTTGTTGCTTTACTCAATTGTTTTATTTTAGGGAAATTTATCTTAATTGTTGATTTTACGAAGTTTGACATTATACAATATCCAATTCAACATAATTTACTGTTCCATCTGGATTTCTTGCTTTCGTGCCTTGTATAATATCTCTTTCTTTACCGAAAACTGTAACTTTACCACTATGTATATCTGTCATATTTGGTGCTATATCCTCATGAAATAAACAAATGCCAGTAACTTGTACTGACACTTTTTCACTTGTTAGAACTCTTTTTGCTTTGTTCTGATAATTACATTTGAAATCATCTTCTAAAGCAATTTGAGGAGCTCCCTCTTCAGATATATCATCACTATACAAAACTACATGAATGTCAGTTTTACAATCTTGTTTTCTAACTAAAGATGGATATTTCATTGATAATACCTCGCATTCTTGCAAGTTAGACCAGTTTGTCCCAGCAATTTATATAATCTAAAAGGTATTGCAATTCCCTCGATTAATTTCACATTAAGATTGTTGTTTCCAAAACTTTGAGATACCCCATTTATTGAATAACTAGATAATATTGACTCAATCACATCCGCATTTTCAAATTTAAATTCGGCAAACTGACAACATACTCTTTGAATTATATCTTTTTGAAAATCGGTAAGATTATCAAAACCTTTTCCAACAATCCTATTAAAAGTCAAAGTATTTACATCATCAGTTGCCTCTTGTAAGTATTTATTTAACTCATTATCACTAGAAAGACTACTGCCTTTATATGTATTTTGGTAGTAGTCTTTATCTGCATATATCTTCATACTTCATCAACTCCTAGGCTGATTTTTCAATATAAAACTGAATAGCAGCATGTTTCTTATTAAAGATGAATACATCTTCAAAAGATTCCTCAAAATATGTCCATTTTCCTTTAGACAATGAACTTGGAGCTCCCAATTCTGCAAAATCATAAGCGATTACTGGGATTACTGCACTTGGATGTACTAATAACATTTTTACATCTTTAGCACCAGCTGCTACTTCAAATCCATCTGTTTCTTTGAATGTATAAGCAGATTTCATCGCTGAAGTTGGAACACCAATTACTTCAACTTCTCCAATTCTATCTAATGATCTAGCAACGGCAGTATCTGTTGCACTTAAATTTCTAGCTGCTTCTTTTGCAGTATCAATTAATGTTTTTGTGTATGTGTCAGCATATAACAATCTTCCTGCTGCTGGAACTCTTGCCTCGTCCATTTTATCCATCATTGCATCAAATTTTGTTAAAACATTTGCTAATGTTAAAACATCATCTGGTGTAACTGCTTCTATCGCATTTTTTAATGCATATAGTTCTGTGATCATCTCTGCATCCATTTCTGGGAATTTTTGTTCCTCATTCATAACTTTTGTTATGTTTGATATAGATGCAACATGATTTGTTTCATCAATGTCGCGTGGGTGAATTAAAGTATCCCATGTTCTATGTCTTTTTAATACTTTTGTTTCCTCTGCATTATTGAAGTTTCTAGAGAATGTTCCTATTGAATCTCTATCTCCATTACTTCTACCTTTTACAGATAAACTTGGTAAAATAACTGTATTGTTATTTAAAAATTTAACGTCTGGTTTTACAGCAGACCATAAAGCTCCAAAATACAATGTATATGGATAAGCTTGAGCTAAAGCTTGTGAATATTCTTTAGCATAATTTAAATTTTGTTTTTCAAATGCCATTTTAAATTACCTCTTTTCTTTCTATTATTTTTTTCTAGGTCTTACACCAGCAAATCCGAAATCAAATGCTGGAGAATTTGAGCCTTGATTATTGTTAGTGTTAGCACCAACTGTGATGCCTACAGAATTTTGAACTTGTTTCTTTAATCCTGGTACATCATCAATGACCTTTTGTAGTGCTTGTTTTAAAGAGTCATCATTTACTTTTCCATCTTTATCAACACAATTTGAAAAATCAGCCATTTTTAATAGATAAGGCATTGTTTTATTATCTATATTTAACTCATCAACAAACCCATAGGCTTTTAATGATATTTGTAATTTTTGATTTTTTAATTGCTCTGTTTTTAAAGAATTTTGAGCATCTGATAATTCTCTATTTTGTTGGTTGGCTTGGCTTTCTCTTTGAGCTTTGAAAGTTGTTATTGCACTTTCCATTTCCTCTGCAGATAAACCTTGCTTTTGAAAATAGCTTTTCAATATGCTATCTTCTGTTTTTGCATTTCTACCATCTATCATTTCTTGGATTTTTGCATAATCTATAGCTCCAGCTGATGGTTGATTTGCATTTTGATTTGTTTGTTGCCCAGTAGTGTTTTGGGCATTTGGATTTGAATTATTATTTACACCATTGTTATCTCCATCCATTCTCACTACCTCCTACTTTTTTAAGTCTTGAATTGACTATTTAATAAATTTGCACATGCTTTTTTGTATGGACATCAGTGTTTGGTCCATATTAAAAAGAGCCGTTCGGCTCTTAATTAATCAACATATAAACTTCTTTGAAGTTCTTCATATCTTGTTTTTGATACTTTATATTGCTTATCTCCATCTTTTACTGGTTTATTATCTTCTAGACTTTCATCTAAAACAAAAGTATCTCCAACATTATAAACAACCTTTGAGTCATATTTATCCCTAAAAACTTCTTTTACAGTTGGAACTTTGTTTTCTGTAGCTTGCACTTTTGCATCTTCATTTAATGGAGCTTCTATTTTATCTCCATCTAGTTCTACTTCTTCAGTTTCTCCTGTACTTGTAATTTCTTCAGTTTTAGGTTCTTCAACCTTTTCAGTTGTTTCTGTAACAACTTCTTCTTGTAATTCTTCGTTTTCTTTTACTTCTTCTTTCTTTTTAGCCATTTTAAATACCTCTTTTCTTTTAAAATTTTTATATTAAAAAAGAGCCGTTCGGCTCTAATGTTAATAACTTATTCGAATTTTTCTTTATATCTCTGCCATTCAAGTCTTTTATTGTGATATTTTTCAATATTTTCACTATCTAGACTTCCTAGCTCTAATCGTTTATATTTTTCTATATTTCTATTTATATAATTAAGTTTTTGTTCTTTTTTGTATCTTATTATTTTTTCTTCCTTTTGTTCTCTTGTTGGTGGCTCAACCTTTGAATTTATATCTGGAAAATATGTAACTATTGTATCTTTACAGTTAGGATGAAATAATCGTTCCTTAACTGCCTTGCTTAATAATGGATAACCTGTAGAATTGCTTTCTTCAGTAGTACCACTAGACCACACATCATCAATAAATACTTTTCCCTGAAATTTTATACAATACGGACAGCCTCCTCCTCGATTTGGAACTAATACAGTATGAACTCCCCAAGCATCTCTTTTTTCTCCCTCGCCTTGCATGTGTGCTCTTGAATTTGCAGTTCTTATTGCCATTTCAACATAAGATTTTATATTTACTCTAGCACCATTTGCATATTCAATATTATTTATTCCACTTTGCAAGAAATCATGTGTTGCCATATCTATTGCTTGTTGTGGTGTTCCGCTTCCAGTATTAGCATAAACTTGAGCATCAAATATTATACTTCTATATTTATCACTAGCATATCTCAATATTGATGTTTCAGCTTTTTTTAGATTATTCAATGTTTCATCTATAAGAGCATTTAATTTTTTCTCATCAACCTTAAAAAATGTTGACTCTGAATGATTTACAATATCATAAATTCTACCTATTTGTTTTTTCTTAATTCTCGAATTTTTACTCTTTTTATAAATGTGCCATAATTTATTTATCTTTTTATCATTAGACTTAAATTCGCCATTCTCAATAGCCTCTAATATCAATTTTTCTTGCTCCAGTTTTCCATCATCTCGGCTTTTTCTTAATAGGTCATTTATATCTGAATTGATATTGAAAAAGGTTTTATTTAACCTCTTTCTATTCCTTTTTTTATATATTTCCAATGATTTTAATTGTTCTGCTTGCCAAGCACTCCAATTCATTTCCTCTTTTGCCTCTTCTCGAAGATGTCTGCCTAGATTACTTGACATTGATTTTATCAAGGTTTCTTCAATTCTCTGAAATGCTTGTGAAATATCGTACTCATTATTCATTTATTCCTTTCTCCTGTTTGTCTATTTCTTTATTTTCAGCATCTTCATTATTAGAATTATCTGGAGTATCTTCAATGTCTATTTCATTTATATCTAATTCTCCATTTAATGCTGGGACATTTTCTTCGACAATGCCTTGCTCGGCTTTTAATCTTTGAACTTCTTGTTGCTTCCACTCTTCTGTTTTAGAGTCTCCATATAATTCATCAACACTAGCTTCAATTGACATTACTCCTCCAGTTTTCCCTTTACTTACTGTCTCAATTTGAGCTTCAAATGATGGATTAGCATATTCTCCAAATTTTGTTGAAATATCTTTATCCTCTGGAAGTGTGCTTTCATTGTTCATTTGAGCTTTTGATTTTAATACTGTATTTATTACTGATGGAATAAATTCTGTTAGAGTATCAATTATAATTCCTCTAGTATAAAGTGTTGTTTTTTCCTTTTCTCTTTGTGCCTCTGCATTGTCTAATTTTTTATTATCAATTCCTAATGTTGATGGACTTATAATTCCTTGTAAGCATAAATCTAGAAATGTTATGTATGCTTGTAAATATTGTTCTGTTGGTATCTCTGGTTGCTCAACATCAATTTTATTTTGAGTGTTTTCATTCATGCTTGTCTGTGTCTTTATAAATTTATTATCAAATGGATTTGGCATTAATACTTCTCCAGTTTCTGCATCCTTTGGAAGTAAATCTTCTGGAATGTATTTAACTGCTCTACCATTTCTGACTGCCTCCAACCATTGTGAAGTAATTTCATCTATACTATCAAAAGAGTCATATTTTCCATCGAAAATTGACTCTCCTCTACCAACAAATTTTGTACTTTCATTAAACATGATAGGCACAGCCCACATTGTTTCTTTATCAAACTCAATATCTTTTAATTGGCTTAATTCCTCAACAGTATTTAATCTAACCTCTTTATCATTATCATATAACTTATATGTTATATATCCATATCCATAATCTTCTTCTAACAAATATACTTTGTTATTTTGTTCATGGTATGATTTGAATATAATATCTGTTAGTCTACCTCTTTTATATTTAAAATCAACTTTTGAGCCATCTACCCACTCTAAAATTGCAATATCAGAAATACTAGGATCATAATTTATTTTTATTGCTCCATCTCCAAAAACAAGTGTATCAATAACTATTTTCTTTAACATTTTAGTATCAAACTTATTTTCTCTTTTTACTTCATCCCAGTAATCATCTGAAGCATCATCTCCAGAATAATCTGTTACAACTGTATTAACTAATGTTTTTACTATTAGTTTTGGAAGTCCAGTATGAGATTTCTTTATTCTTATATCTGCAGTTTGAGTAGCTCCCCAAAATGTATCTGCTGCATAAGGCAACTGTCCATAAAATTCGGACAATTCATGACTATCTCCTCTGTACCATATTTGATTTCTAATACAACTTGCTTGATGATCCATATCTTCGTTTATTACAAATGCTTGACCTTGTGCTGGTCTAATATTTAACCATGATTTAACCATTTCTCTCAACTTATCTCCTAACCACATTATTTATTTTCTCCTATTCCGATTATTTTTACATAAGGTATAAATGAATATTGAACAGAGTTTACCATGTGATCATTTCCATCTTCTGGAACACTGTCTTTATCTTCTAACCATGAATAAACCTCTAATTCATTTATATAATTTATACATGTATCAACAACATAGAAATTTCCTGTTGCAAACCAACCTAATTGAGTGTTTATTCTGTCTATTATCTGCATTTTTGCTTTCCATGCACTATTAAATACATAAATACTTCCAAACTGCCTCTTGAATTTTTCAAATTCTTTAATAGTTGCTTGGTCTGCATTATCTATAAATACATCTTTAGCAAATCCCCATTCTTTACGATTTCTTTCTAGAAAATCAATAAAGTTTCTAACTGTATCACTTGGTGCTAATGGTGTTTGCAATTCAGCATTGTTATAGACTTTTTCATCTAATAGAATAAACTTTCCTTTATTGGTTATGCCTGCAAATGACATTGCTATTGTGTCTGGGCTCAAACTTGAATATGCTGTATCTAATCCAGCAGTAAATTTTATAAAATATTCTGACTCATCTGTTTTTACCCTCATTTTAGGTAACAATTGAATTGTTTCCTCTTTTTCATTAGTTCGTATGAATTGTTTTGCCTTTTCTTTTGTTATACAATGTTTTGTTCTATCAAAATTAACAAAAACAAGACCTGTGGTCTTGCCTCGTAATCCTAATATTTTATTTTTATATAGTTTAGTTCCTACTGGAACTGACTCTATAATCTTTTTTAATTTTTCCTCTGATAGACTGGCATTATCTTTAAATGTAAAATACCACCATGTCCAATCTTCTTTATGAGGTTGATTTAATAAATCTAGCAATTGCTTTGGTGCACTATCTTTGTATTTTTCAATAGGTCTACTTTTATTTACATATTGAGAAAAACATTCTTTGTTTGGATCATCTGGATTTAATGTGCATAATCTGTAATCCGCTCTCATGAATGCCTCACGAACGAAATCCATATCAGCAATATTAAACTCATCTATGAATAATCCAAAATATTGACCTCCTAGAGCTTTTTTCCATCTTTTCTTGTTATCATAACCTAAAACATATATTATCTTTACTCCATTAGGTGTATGAAATAATATATGTGGAAGTCTTATTTTACCTTTTCCAGTAGGATTATATTCTATTTTGCCACCATCTTCATAATCTCCAAAAACATCAATTAGTCCATGGTCTGCATTTATTATGTTCTTTTCAATAGTTCCTAAATCTAACCCAGAAATAATGCTTGGTTTTGTTCCCTTGTAATTAGATATTCTAAACATAAATTTAGGAACTGCCACAGTTGTTTTACCAGCTGATGTAGTTCCTTCCAAAAACTCTGCACTTGCAACATATCTTAAAAAGTCTAAATATTTCTGTGACAGTGGAAATGGTTTATTCTGTGTTTGTGTCATCATTACCACCCCACAATTGTCTATTTATACTTTCTAGAATATCTGTAGATTTATTATTATCACTATTTATATTGATATTTATGTTATTTTCATTGTTGCTTTCTTTATTTCCTTGTCTTATTTTGAATTTTAAGTCAATTGCCTTTCTTCTTTCATTTTGTACCATTATAAGAGATTTATTGAATTTATCTATCAATTCATCTGTTCTTTTTGCCTCTGTTGAAACCTGTGTTCCATATTTATTCATTGATACAATTGTTAAATCCTTTTGTTTTTCTTTTAGCTCGTTTATTTTCTTTAGATATCTATATTCAAGCATATCACATGTATCTATTTCATGTTGAATTTGCTCTAGCTCTGTTGGAACATTATCCGAATTTAAAATTGATTGTTCCTCTTCGGAAAATAAATTTCTAAATTTTGAATAATATCCAGTTACTACTGCATTTTGATTGTCTTTAGGTGGATGAGCTTCTTTATTGCCTTTATTTCCCTTGACACCTCGACCGCCTTTATTTCCTTTTGTTCCACCTCTCCTTTTTCTGTGCCAATCTTGAGTTTTTATAATAGAATTTAATTTATTCAAAGTAATATGGTGTTTCTTGGCAATCTCTTTTAATGGAACATTATTATCATATTTTTCTTTAATCGCTTTAATATCCACATTACCTTATCATCCTTTCTATTAAGATTTACCAAATATTATATCGTAAAGTTCCTTGTTATCTATGTATTCAGCTTTCATTCCATCTTCAAAGGTTTGTCCTTTATATTTTAATTTTCCTAATGTTGTTTGTTTCATTCTTCCTAAAATATTAGCACTGCCTTTTTCTTTCATGGAAGCGGTTACTTCTATTTCTTTATTATTTATTAAATGACATATATTATATGAATTTCCCCTAAATCCCTCTAGGTTATCTATTCCGCAACAACACATTGCATCTCCTAGAGTTCTCAATCTATTTTCTCCACAGTAAAATTTCAATCCATATTTGTGTGCCTCTTCTTTTAATTGGATAAAATCTTTTTGTAATACTTCTTTTGGATATACAAAATCGCCTCCAACTTTTATCAGCTTACCTCTTTTTTTAGCAAATTTCATTCCCTCAATAACAACTCCGTAAACTCCCGCTTCTGATAATCTTTTCATATTATCTTTGACATCTTTAAATACTTGTGTCATATAAGGTTGTATTCTAACAATGACTCTTTTTACTCTTTTTGATAATATTCTGCACATTTCTAGTCTTTCTTCATAAGTAGGTGCTCCTAATTCTAATTTATCATATTGAGAACATATCATGCTTATTTGAACAACACAATTGCATTTACTTAATAAATCTAAATACTCTTTTTCCACAATTAGTTTTCCTTTTGTGGAAACAATAAAAGGATATTGAGTCTTGGCCAATACTTTTAAACATTCATAAGATAATCTATATCTTTTTTCTGCTGGTTGAAATGGATCACTCATTCCTCCCCAGTGAATAGGAATATTCCAATCGCACCAACTCAAATCATTTCCCCTATGTCCATTTATAAAGTTTTCTAATGCTTTTGCAGTTTCCCCTTTGTCTATGTCAGAAATATCTTTTTTTCTCTGTACGAAACAATATTTACAAGCATGTGAGCAACCTTTGTAAGTGTCAAATCTTATAGGAACATCACATAAAACTACTTGACTTCCACAACTTGGCATATTAGTCCACCTCCTTAATGACTTCAGCAGTCATCAATTCGATTAACTTATCTTTTCCAAATAATTTAACATAAGCTAAAAACTTCTCTTCATATACCTTATCAATAGTAAATGTCATTGAAAACTTATTTAATGGATTTGTTCCAATATCTGAAAAATCTTCACTAACTAAATCCTCAATAAAATCTGTTTTTAGATTTTCAATTTCCTCATCAGAAAAACCAGTTATGTATTTTTCCTCTTCATCAAAGTCAATGTTCGTAAAAATGTCTTTTAATTTTTCATTGTCCCAGTAACCTGTATTTTTATTTAGAGATAAATTCAGTTCTATTTCATCAACTTCATCTAAATCCACTAAAATACATGGTATTTCCTTATAGCCTAATTCTTTTAAAATGTTATATCTTTGGTGTCCACCAACTATTGTATATAATCCATTTCTTTTATTAACTACTAATGGAGCTACCATTCCAAATTTTGTGATGCTTGCCTTTATTCTTTTGTAAACATCATCTTCTGGTTGTAGTTCTACCCTTGGATTGTATTTAGCTGGTTGTAATTTTGCTAATTCCATAGTTCTAATTTCTGCATTTTCAATTTTCATAATATACCTCTTTTCTAAAACACAATTGAAAATATATTATAAAAAATTAGAGGCACTCCACTATTTCTAGCGGAATTACCTCTACTACATAACTATGATAATACTATAATAACACATTTTTATTTGCTCTTTCTTGCTTTTTTTTGCTCACTTTTATTTTTGTCTAATTTATCGAACTCATCTAGAGCCTCTCCGTTGAGATGACAAGTTTTATAATAACTATAATGAACTGCTACTGCAACCTCTTCTAGCGATTTTCCATTTATATACTTCTCTTGTAAAATAGTTGCATAGAGTGGTTTTAATTGATTAAGTTGTTCATAAATTTCATTAGTATATTCTTTAAATTGTTGCAGCTCTTTCTCCAGTATTTCATTTTTTTCATCTAAATACTTCTCAATCTCATAGCTTGTCTTATTTTTTGCATGAGGCATCCCATCTAATTTTTGAGTTATATTCATTATTCTAGTTTCTTCTTCTTGAAGAAACTCTAATTTTGATTTTATATATTTTTTTCTATTCCTAAAATCTTTTAAATCTTTTCTAGTCATAGTACCACTCCTAATCTTCTTTTGTAAATTAGGTGTCGTTAGATTCTTTAATTTTTATAATTCTTTTATAAATTTATTATATCTTACTGCAATTTCATGTTCTATTTTGCAACCTCTAGCATTTTCCCAGCCTTTCATAAATATAACTGCATCAACTTTGCTCATTGCATCAATAGATTTTGCTAGATAAAATAGTGCTGCATCTCCCTCTGGAGTTTCTTCAGCAAATATAGTATTAACAACTTCATATCCTTTATCTTCTAGACTCTTAACTAAATCTGCTCTTTCCTCTTCTATTTGTTCTTGTGTTTTGCCATTCATTGGCTGACTTATCATAACTTTCATATTTTTATCTATCCTTTCTTTGTATAAAGTTTTAATTCTTACTAATTCATCATATTTATCCTGGTCAACTGTCACTGTAGGTGTACAAAATACTCTATCTAATGCCATTTTCTATTCCTCCTCTATTTTAATACATCTGTTTTCAAATTTCTTATAAGCATCGAAATACAATTCCTTTTTATCTCCGTTATATGTACATTCATAATACATTCCATCAAATAGGCTTGTACTTAATAATGCCTTATGATTTTGTAATGTTTTACTATACCAAACATCAAATACTTCAAATTGTGGAACATTATCACTTTTATCTAAATGCTCCATTGCATAATTTCTTACTATTTCTTTACATTTTAAAATAAATTCATCACTACCCATGATTTTATACCTCCATTATATTTTTTATTTCAGTTGTTTCTACTGGACTTTCTCTTGTTATTCCTTTTATAGCCCACATTTGAGCCTCTTCTAATTTTGTAATAGCCAATGATATTTCTCTACTCGGTTTGCAGTTTGTTTCTATAAAATCGTACACATCAGAAAACATATTTCTAATGTCATCAATTCTATTTTTCTGTTCATCAGTTACATCTGTGTATTTTGCTCTATTATTCATTATCTTTTTCCCTCCTTTCCCTTTTGATTTTTCTGGAATTGCTCCCAAATTTTATTGAATTTTGCATTATTATGTGCCTTTTTATGTTGTTTCATCAATTGTTGTCTTTGTATTTTTCTTTCTAAACTTCCCACAACTATTCTCCTTTCACATTATATTTAATTTTCAATTCTTCTAGATTTTTAGCATTCTTTATATCATCTTTAATTCCATAGTAACTAACACCAAAACCAATTAAAAAACTTATTATAAACACTGCAATAATTGTTCCCACAATTACACCTCCCTTTATTTTAATTCCTCTCTAAATCTCATTTTTAGAATTTCATATTTTGTTTTATCTAAAATATCCAATCCTTTTTGATTAATTTCATCTGTAGCAAGGTCAAAACCAGTTGCCCAAGTTTTAACATCATAAGTATCATAATCTGTTTCAATTGCTAATTTTGTTGCCTCTTCTTCAGATAAAATTCCTTTCTTAATATTGATTAAATACTCTTTGTTATCTGGAATTAAACATTCTTTATATGGTTTTTTTAATACTGCATATTTCTTTATAAAATCGTTCATTCTTAAAATATGGTGTAATTGTTTTGGATCATATCCATATTTGTTAATTTTATCTACTATTGCAGGATATGGATGTTTCAATGCTTTTAATTTTTCTTTGCTCATTCCAGCCATACATCTAATTGCTTGATTTTTATTTATGTGTGCTATTTCTTCAGCATTGTCGAATAATGGTTGTACTATATCTTTATATTTTTCATTGACTATCTTAAATTCTGTAAATAGTGTTTCTATAAAATTTACATTTTGCTTTTTGTATGTTTCAAACATTACTCTTATGTCTTTTACATCAATATGCTCATTGTTTTCTAAAACTAAAGTTTCACTATATAATTTTCTTCCATATACAAAGTCTTCAAATGATGGTAATATTACGGCTTTTGTATCAACATCTGACATATAATCTTCATCATATACATCTAATCCATAATTTTGTGAACCTTGTAATGCCAAAAATACTATTTCAAATCCTTTTTCTTTCAAATAATTGTAATGTTCTTGTACTCTTTTCATTATCTTTTCTTCTCTATTCATGACTCCTCCTTACTTTGCTTGTATATCAGCATCATATAATAAATTAAGTTTTTTCCATGTTTCTTCTCCAAGTAAATTCTTGTATTTTAATATGGTTTTTTCTGATAATTCTCTATGTAATAACATGTGCCATTGAATTAAATTAGCAATTTCTAATTGTTTTCTCTCATCTGTTTTGTCTGTATAAAATAAGGACATATATGCACTAACTTTTTCATGATTATAATAATGTGCTATTTCAGTTGTTTCTCCTTTGGTATTAACAAATGTTTTTGTTTCTGCTTTTCCTATATCATGCAACAATCCTACTTTAAACATGTCATAATCTTTCAATAATAATGCAGCTTTCTTACAATGCTTACCAATTGTCAATGTATGGTGTGGATTATCTTGTGGAATTTTATCTAATTTTTTGAATAAGTCGTATGTCCAATAATTTTTCTCAGTATTAAAATATAATCTTATTTCATCAAAACCCTCGTAATATTGAGGTATGTAAAAATTGTAATACATCCTTTTGATTACATCTTCAGGGACTTTTCTTTCTCTTTTATTATTTCTTTCTATGCATTCCTCATAAGGTGTTGCAATTATAAAAGCAATTTTTTCTACATTCTTTATTTTTTGTAAAAAAGCCATTCTTCTTTTATAATTTATATTTGTGGCATCATATATTACATTTCTTTCTTTTAGACCATTTATAATTCTATTTTCTACTTCTTTGAATACTTGTTCATTTTTTGTTTGGTCATTTACATCTCCCAACAATTCTTTTCTTATTTCATCGGAAGATACAATCAAAGCATCTTCCACTTCAGCCAATCTTTTTCCACATGTTGTCTTACCAGAAGCTGGTAACCCTACTAACATAAATAATTTATTCATCAATTAAACAACTCCCTTTTTGTTTCTTTTACCTTTTGTATAGTTAGTGCATTTAATGTTTTGAAATTTATTTTTGGATTTTTAAATTCTTTTATAAAATTCCATGTTTCTTCTTTTATTAGCTCTGAAAATACTCTGCCTAGTAACATTGGAATATATTGACTTCTCCAACCCTCTTTTTCATTTACTATTTTGGCATATTCTTTCTCAATAAATGCTTCTGTACAATATTTATTTATTATTTTTTCCTCAATTATTTGTTGTTGAGTAACAACATCTGCTCCCATTGCCTTTGCATGTACTTCTTTAAATTCATTGCTTACAATCTTTGCCCATGTTTGTCTACCATATTTATTATAAAAATCATAGTTTTTTATAACTATTCCTTCTCCATTTCCTTTTCCATCTTCAACCAAAAACTGTCCTGTTTTTTCTAAACATCTTATCAAAGACTCCTCTGTCGGATTTTTTAATATAGCTAATGGTGGGATATAATCCAATTCAAACTCTTCTAATAAAGGTTGATAAATCTCATAAGGTATATATTCTTCAGTATCATCTTCCTTATGAAGTGCTACATCAAAAATATAAAATCTCCTCCATGCATCTTTTCTATATGTCTTTATCGAATGTGGCACTAGCCATTCTCCGTATAATCTATGGTTCGGATGTTTTTCTAGATATTTTTTTATCCTTTCATTTTGTAACACATATTGATAAAAATTTGCATTATCATTTTCTAAAGTAAGAACTCTGTTTCTACTTCCAGCTTTTATATTTCCATCTGCATCTAAATATACTTGACCGTTTGTGCCATCTATTTTATAAAATATAAAACATCTTCCAAATTCTATATTCTCTACTTCATCAGTTCCAAATCTTTCTATATGTTGATATTTGTTAAATTCCATTTTATTTTCCCCTTTCTTTTTGAACTTGATAACAAGCATGTCTTACTTCTTCATATATTTCTTTGGTTGTCCATTTCTTGCCACCAGTTCTCATTTCTTTTGGTAGTAATTCTTCATATCCACCATAATCCATATAATGTGCATAATCCCAGCCAATAAATTTACCATCTATCTTTTCATTATCATTAATCCATAAATGGTCTTCTGAATATGTAATTCCACCATGCACATCTATTTCGTTTTCATCTATATTTGAATTGTTAGGCAGTTTTATATATGCAGTTGGATGTGTTCCTAAATTCAAAATATAGTATAGTAATCCGAAACAATATCCAGTTGCCAAGACCTCTATTTTTCTTTCTTTGCTATATTTCATTTCTTTCATTTCTCATCACTCTCCCTAGCCACTTGTAAAATACACATAACTGCAATTCCAATATAACAACCTAATATAAAACCAATTAAAAATTTAATCATTTTCCCCTCCTGTTTTTATTAGTGCGTGTTCATAATCTCCACTAAACATTGACTTATTATTGCAAACCCATTTATATCCTTTAGGCTCTGTATTGGTATTTTCTATATATCTCCATCCATCAGGCAATTTATTTAAAATCACAATTCCTTTTTCTTTAAAATACTCTAAAAAATCTTTCATTCTTTTATCTCCTCAATCATTACTACTGTACTTGATGCTTGCGAATAATATTTCTCAACTTCCAACTTCACAACTTGCTTATCATCTAAATATGCAATTTTATTCAATGAATCCAATATACTTTTCGCAATGTTATCTGTGTCTGGTTTTACTGTTGGAAATATTTCATTATTTAACATTTGTTGCTGCTTTTTCTTACTGGTGCTTTTTGGTATGTCATAATAAGCAATTATTTTTACTTTTAATGGTTTTTCTAATGGTCTTTGCCCTTTGTATTTCTCTAAATAGCAAGTTTTAACCCAATTTTCATAAGCAACTGTTTCTCTTGGTGTATATGCAAATTTTCCATTAAATCTAGGTCTTTGTTTCGCTTGTACCTTACCTTGTATAATAAAATTAATTTTCATAATTTATCATTTCTCCTTTTTTCTTATCTGTCAGTTTTGTTTTAAAAATTTATACTAACGTGGTCATTTTTTTGTACCAAATTTGATAAAATTTTAAGCAGATTTTGATTTTTAATAGTTTAGTAATAAAATTACACTTATAAAAAATAAATCGCCTTAAAATTGATTTTGAAGTGTCATATTTTTAATTGTTTATAATCTGTTATCACTTTGCTGACATCGGGAAGATGTTCTTTCCTCCCAATATCAACATATTTGCAATAATTAACACCAGTAAAATTATAATCTTCTAACTTTTGACAACCTAAACACCATTGATTTTGAATTGCCTTTTCACATACTCCAGTTAACTTTGGATATTTTCTATTATTAACCATTCTTTTTCTCCAGCTCATTTCTAAAACATACAATAAAATAATTCATAAAATCTTCAAGCCTATTTTCATCATCTATTGTAATTGGACAATACTTTTTTGCTGCTAAAAATATTCTTGTAAATAATTTTTCTTTTAAATCTGTTAAATATATTTTGTAGGGACTTAAATATATTTGAGCAATAGCATAATATTTTAGTTGTAAATCGAATTTCATTTGCTCTGGTAAAGATTTATCATTTTCAATATATAATTCTAATTTCTTTAATGTTGTTTCTATAGATAGCCTATCCATTTCAGTAAGCCCTTTGAAACTTTTATTCTTTTTATTTATAAATAAATATAAAGAATTTAGTTTTATTTTATTTAATTTATTATCTTTATTTTCTTTATTATTATTATTATCTTTATTATATTGTGGTTGGTTGTTGGTTAGTTGCTGGTTGGTCGCTGGTTGGTTGTTGGTTAGTTTGCTGGTTGACCTTTCTTTCTTTGATTGGTAAAACCCATAATTTACAATGGTTACGAGAGTATATTTGTTGGTTGTTTTGATGGTTATTTCTCCGAGTTTTTTGTAATTTTTTTAATGCAGTTCTAACATTTTGCTCTGAAAGTCCTGTCTCTGTTGCTAATATCTCTCGTGAAGTTATTCTTTGTCCAGGAAGAATTTCTATGCCATGCCATTTAGCTGGAGTCCAATTAACAGTTAACAATAAATGAGTAAAGACTCTAAACACATTTATATCATCATACCATTCCCAGTCGAGAATTTTTCTATGTAAATTGATAAAACCCTCTGTGTACATAACCTTCTTCCTTTCATACTAAATTTTAGTTTTGTAAAAATGGATCCTCATATTCATCTTCATAATTTTGTCGTTCCTCTTTATTATCCCTTGTTGATTGGTCAACAACAATATTTTCTTCTGGTACTTCTGTAATCTCAAATTCATTATCAACATATTCATAAGTTCCATCTTCTTTTATTTCTGCCATATCGCTTTCCATAGCTTTTTGCATATCAACACTCATGATACCCCATTTAGAAATCAATTGCCTTAACATTGTTTTAAATGCCATACCATCAAAATCTTTATACCAAAATGATGAATATTGCCACATATCTTTTTCAGCTACTTTTCCAGCCTCAAAATCTGCAAAAGAAACTTTTGGATATTTCCCTTTTGTTGCATTCATACTAAATGCTTGTGAATATTTATCAGCATGTGCCAACATCTTATTTTTTGACCAGTACATTGTTTTCCTAAATCCATTCAAATATTCAAACATTGCATAATAACCAATTGTTTTAGCTTGTTCTCTTTTTTCCTCATCTTCTATAAGTTTTACCTCAATATCTTCATTTAGTGGATCATATTTAACTAATTCTCCCTCTTTAATTGCTAATACATTCAATTTTTTATATTGGCCAGAACGAATTGCTAATTGAATATATCCCTTGTAACCTATTTGAAATTGTGCAACTTTAATTTGATATGATGAACCATCTAGATTTTTAATTGTTTTATTAAAAGGAACCATATAAAATTGTCCTAATTGTGGACTAGGGCTCAAATTAAGAGCCTGTCCAACTAATGCAGCAGATACTATTGTTGAATTTTCACATTCTGCTAATTGAGGATTTGTACTTACTGCTGATATTATACTTGTAACAAATTGTTGACCTTTTTCTCCTCCTACCATTTCGTTTATTTTTCTTTTCATTGCATCTGTTGCTAAAAATGTGCTAAATGTTTGTTTTTGTTCTTTTTTTACTAAACTATTTTTTACTTCCATATTATTTTTCCTCCCTTACAATTAGTTTAATTGCACTTTTATTTTCGTTTTCAATTTCTACTTCTGTGAATGCTGGAATACATACTAAATTTATCCCCATTGGTGCAACAAAACCTCTTGCTATAGCTATTGCTTTTACTGCTTGATTTAATGCTCCCGCTCCTACTGCTTGCATTTCTGATTTTCCACATTCTTTTATTTGAGCAGCTAATGCTCCTGCAACTGAATTTACATTTGATTTACTTGATATTTTTAAAATTTCCATATATTTAATCCCCCATTACTTTTAATTTTTTTAATAAATTTTTTAATTCTTCTGCATCTCCATCATTAAGATGTATTTCTTTTACTTGTATTTTTTTAGTTTGCTTTTCTTTTTTGCTTTCATTAAGTCCATTTTGTATTGCATGTTCTAATACTTTTCTATCAAAACCATGTTCTAGAAGATAATGAAGTGTTGAACCTATTAAAGATGCTATAGTAACTTCATCTCCAGTAATTTCTTGTCGTTGAGGTTGTCCTATTTTCTCACTATCAAACTCCAAATTGATTTTTGCATAAAATCTTTCTCCCTTTTTAATTTCCATTTTTTAGTCCACCTTTCCATATTTAATATTATTTTGAATTAGAAAATCTCTAATTTTCATCTTTTGTTCTTGAGTAACCCATACTCTAAAATCAATAACTTGTAATTCTTCTTTAGTAGTAGCTTGTTGAACTGAAGCAGCTTTTACTTCTTTTCTAGCCTCTTGTTGTTGCTTTAGCTCTTCTAATTTTTTGTTATTTTCAATAACATTCATTCCATATTTTAAAGAACTACTTAAACAATCTGAGTCTGCTATATGTGAAAAATAAAATGCTTGTACTTGTTTTAGAATAACTTCATCTTTTATTTGTCCTTCTAATACTTTTATGTCATCTGATGTTTTAACAACTAAATGATTAATTTCTTCTTCAATTTTCTTCATTGTATATGTTTTATTTAACCATCTTTGATTAAATATTAAATCAAACATAATTAAGTCTTTATAATCTCCTATATAGTCATCAAATATTGCTTTTATTGCGACTTTTTTCTCATTTTGTTCCTTTTCCTCAAAACTTTTTACTTGTTTATCTATTGTTTTTGATGCATCATCAACTATCGCCATCAATTCCTTACATTTATTTTCAAAATCAACATAAGGCTTTAATAATTCATTTTTTATTCTTTTCTTTTCATTGTTTATAGCATCTGATACTTTATTTAATGTTGCTCTATCTTGTTTTGCCAATGATATTGTTTCGGGGGTATAAATAACACTCTTATATTCAGCAGTTTTTTCAGTAACCCATTTCTTTATATCTTCATAATTAAATTTTACCGGTGCTAATTCTTTTATTTCCTCTACTTTTAATTCCATCGCTATTACCTCCTAATCTTCTGATACCGAGATAAAGTTTTTATCTCCTCGATATCCAAAACATAAATTTCCACCATCACATATTAGTGCTAACTCATCAATGCTCACTCCATTTGGGCATTTATAAATTCTATATTCTCCATGTGCATAACAAGCCTTTCTTGAAATAACAATATCGTTTTGTTCTAATTCTTCATTAGTAGGTGCTCTGTGATCCACATCACTAACTTTTAATATTTTGTATTTTTGTTCTAATTCTTCATAAATTTTCATATTAATTTTCATTTTTTCAGTTTCATTCTCAGTAAATGCCCATGGCGAATATATTTTCTTTTCTAGATTATTTTTTTCTTGAAAAAACTCATCTTTATTTAATTTGGTGTCTATTATTTTCATATAGTCTTTGATTTTTTCAATTTCTTGTTTGTCTATATCTGTTCTAGTTACTTGTGCAATTGATTTTCCATATCTAGTTGGTACTTCAACAATATCTCCAATTTCTAAATCCATTTCAGTATAATAACTATACTCTCTACCACTAAATGTTTTTTTCTCGAATTTATCTTCATATTTAACCCCTACTATATTTAATTTAGTAGGTATCTCATCTGTTGCTTTAATCTCTTTTCCCATACTTTAATCCTCCCTCTTTATTACTATAAATTTGATAACATTATCATCTATTCTATATTGTCTTTCTAACTCTGTTATAAACTCTGGTTCACTTTCAAAAATAAATGACATATAAAATCCTTCTTTATTTTTTCTAATTTCATAAGCTAATTTTTTCTTTCCTAAATTTTTAAAACTCTCTACTTTCCCGTTTTCTTTAATTAATTTTGAATATTTATTTTCAATCTCCTTTTGTTGTTTTTCTTCTATAGTTGGAGCAACTATTATTACACTTTCATATTTATTCATTTCAAATTTTCCTTTCTATATATTTGGTAACACTAACGGAGGTCTTTTATCTTCCTCCACATATTTCCAAAATTCAATTTCTTTTTTTTCTAAATACTCTATATCTTCAGCTAAATTATTTCTGTCAAATTTATATGTTTTTGTCATCTGTAAATCTTCTGAATAGGTTAGTTCTGCAAATAAATATGCAAATGAAAATCCTGTAACATTTAAATAATGTAAAACTTGTATAAAATAATTATCTGGAACTTTGTCTTTCCATTTTTCTTTTTGCATACTTCTCAATATTTCTGATGTTTTAATTTCTAAAATTCCTTTTTCTCCAGTTTCTTTATTTATTAAAATCCCATCAAGACTAGCAAATAGAAATGGATATTTAGGATGTCTGATTATTGTATTTTCTTCATGTATAACTTCAAATTCTGGATGCTTTATTGCAAAACTTTGCCTCAAATTATCTTCCATAGCAACGCCATATTTTACATAGGGCTTGTCTGAAATATCGTTCTGCTCTGCTCTATGTGTTTTTATTTCCCATAATTTAATATTGTCGCTATATGGATTTAACCCTACAATTGCAGAGGCATCTGAACCACCAATTCCTGTTTTTCTTTCTTCTAGCCATTGTTCTCTCGTTGGTTTGTTCATTGAATTTTCTAATTGTTCTAATGTAATTTCATCTTGTAATTCTTCACTTAATCCTTTTTCACTTTTAACATTTGATATAAAATCTTCTTTAGTCATAATTACCAACCTTTCATATCTGATTTTTTATGTGGTTTTAAACTCATTGAAACTTCAATTCTTTTGGGTATTACTACTTTATAATTACAATCATCGCAACATCTGCCATCATTTACAGGTCTTGCATTGTTTCCATAACCTTTATACTTTTTTCCACAAATACTGCATGTTTCCATTTTATCTACCTCTCTTCAAATTTCTTTCCTTTGCACCACATATAATCTTCTGTTGGACAAAACTCATCATATACATTAGCCATATCTTCATGTTCATCACAATACATATCTCCATGTTCCATATACATACAATTTATGCAATTTTCACAGGTTTTTATTGTTTTATGTTTATATCTATTTCGTTGTGCTGGTTTACTCAAAATTTGCTCCTTTCTATTGCACCAAATTTACTTTTATGATAAAATGCAAATAAAGTGAATTTATATAAATTTTCTTTTCATAGAACTATTTATTACTTTGGTAGGTGGTAGTAGTTCTATTTTTTTCATCTACTAATAATTCATATATAGTATTAGTACACATTTCTGATATTTCTCTTCTTTTTACATCTGAATCAACTTCATTTACAGACTCATTTATATTTCTTATTTGTTGTAAAATATCTGCTAAAGAAGTTTTAATATCTTGAATTTCTAAGTCTCTTTTTTCAATAATACTTGATAATCTTTTTATTTCATTTTGTTCTTGCATTTTAATTTTCTCCTTTCAAAAGTCTTAAATTATTTTTCATAATCCTTAATGTTGTTTTCATATTGTTAAACCTATATATGATAAATAAACTTTTTACATATTCTCTAATATTCATTATTTTTTATCTTCTTTTTTTCTTTCGCTATTTTCCAAGATATCTTCTAATATAAGAATTATTACTAATCCGTATTACTGGAATTAACCATTCTCCGCCATAAGCTTTATATCCTCTAAGTTGATTTGCCCATTTAACTGCTGCTATTGTTAATATAATGGTTGCTATAATTACAATTACTTCTAAAATTCTTATTATGAATTTTTTTCGATTTACAATCTTCATTTTATTTTCCTCCCTCTAAAACTTTCTTGAGTAAATCTAATGTCGTTTCTGCCTTAATTCGTTTCGCCTTTTCTTCTTCGAACACTTCTCTAGGAACAGTGTTTTTACTGCCAACTTTTATTTTGTATCTTGTACCTGTTCGAATATATTCTACTTCGTTGTTTTCAATCATTTGTAATACTGTGTTATGCCCTAAATTGTATCTTTTTTCAAATTGATTTAGGCTAATCCACTGTTCTTCCAATTTTCTTCCTCCTTTCTGGTTGTTTTTTTAACCAATTAAGGTAAAAAAATATACTTTTTGTAATCAAGATGTTTTTTTTCACAATAAGAGACAAGATGGTTAATAATTTTTGGACTATTACTTCTCTGCTTACCATTTAATATCATAGTTAGGTAGCTTCTATCTACGCCAATTTCTTCAGCAAACCAAGTTATATTACTTCTATACTGAGTTTCTATTAGCTCATTTATTGCTCTTATATTTAATCTCATAACTACCTCCTTCTTAAAATTTTTGGTTATTTTTTCAACCAAAGTTATTTTATTATATTGCTTTGAAAAAGTCAACACTTTTTTGTTATTTTTTTAACTTTTTTTGTTGATTTTTTTAAACTGTTGCTGTATAATAGTTTCAGGAGGTTTTTTTATGTTTGATAAAAGTAAATTTGCAAAAATTTTAAAAGATATATATTCAACTTTTGATAATCAAAGAGAATTTGCCAAAGCTACTCAAGTAAATAGAGGTTATCTTTCACAATACATGAACATGAAGTTATCAAACCCACCCTCTCCTAAAATACTAAAGAATATAGCAACATCTTCAAGAGGATTAACTAATTATAAAGAACTAATGCAAATATGTGGTTATACTGATTATTTAATTGATGACTTTTTTAATGATAATGTATCAAATAATGATAATAAAATTCCTATTGTTATTAGAATTGAATACGATAATAAAAATAATACTTTTATAACAGATCCAACACAAGAATATATATATGCTAATTTTAAACTAGAAGAAAACAAAGAATATATTGCTTTTATTGTAAGAGATGACTCAATGTTGCCACTTTTAGGAAAAGAAGATATTGCAATAATTGAAAAATGTTCTGATGTAAAAAACAATAAAGTTTATTTATTATTAAATGATAATAAAATACTTATTAGAAAAATTCTAATATTAGAAAATAATGAGTATGAATTAGAGCCTTTAAATCCATATTTTCCAAAAGAAAAATCTGGAAATATACATATAATAGGTAAAGTTATTAGAGTTGAAATGAAATCAGCATTTTTATAATATGTATTTTAGAAAGGAGAATTGTTATGAAATATTGTGAACATTGTGGAAATCAAATGGAAAATGATAATGCAGTTGTATGTCCTAATTGTGGAGAGCCAACAAAAAGTTTCAATAAACAAAATGATAAAAACATCGTTATAAATAATTCTGCATCATCTTCTGCTACTGCTAGTATTCCAAATCAAAAAATAAAAAAGAAATATAATTTTTTATTAGATTTAATTTTAATATGTTGTACTTGTGGTTTATGGATTATCTGGATGTTAATTAGACCAAAATACGAATATTAAAATAAAAATAGTTAGAATTAACCCCCTCATAAAGATTTCTTCTAACTATTCCCTTAAAACTAAAGATTCCATTGCAAGTGTACAAAAGATAAAACACTTACACGACTATTTGTATTATATATAAATAGTCTTTAATTTGCAAGTGTTTGGTTAAAAAAATGTGCATTGGAGGTTAAATAAATTGGCAAGAAAGACTAATTTCAATGTAAATGGCTATAATTATTATAAAGTAACTAAAACAATAGGTCATAAAGAAAACAGAGAACCTATTAAGAAAGTTTTTTATGGATCTAGTAAATCAGAAGCGGAACAAAAAGCAATAGATTATATCCAAAATCTAAAATTAGGATTACAGTTTAATGATTATATAACTATTACAGATTTATTCCCTAAATGGTTATTTGAGCATAAAAAACATGAATTAAAACCATCTACATTTGAAAGTTATGAAGGCTTATATAGAAATTATATTGAACCAGATGATATTTCAACTCAACCAATTAAAGATATAAAATCAATAAACATACAGAATTTTTATGATAGGTTGATGAAATTAAAATTAAAACATACAGAAAAATCAATGACTCCATATAGAGTGAAAGCTATTCATAAATTGTTGCATTTATTTTTTGTGTATTGTGAAAAAGATGGTTATACAATAAAAAATCCTTGCAATAATGTAACATTACCCAAAGATAATAAAAAGGATTTAGAAATATTAGAAAGAAAAAACAAGATAGATTTCTTTACAGAAGAGGAAATAAAAATACTGATTCCAGCCTTTGATGGTAGCCATTATCAAGATATAGTTATTTTTGCACTTGCAACAGGAATGAGACAAGGCGAAATTCTAGGATTGCAATGGACAGATTTAGATTTTGATAATAGACTTATTCATATAATTCATAATTTAAGTAATTCAGCAGATTTTGATGAGAAAAAGAAAAGAAGTTATAGTTTGAAACTCCAATCGCCAAAAAGTAAAAACTCTATCAGAACTATACCAATGAATGATACTGTTTATAATATGCTAATAAATAAAAAACGAACAAATACAATGGTGTTTCCTCGGCAGAGATAACACATATATAAATAGTAAGAATTTGTTGAAACAATGGCAAAGAAGATTAAAAAATGCTGGATTAAGATATAGAAAATTCCATGATTTGCGACATACTTTTGCAACTCAATTACTAATGCATGGGACAGATTTAATTACAATTAAGAATTTACTAGGTCATTCATCAATTAAAATTACAGAAATATATTTAGATAGTTTACCAGAAAAAAAGGCAAATTCTACAAAACTAATGGATTCTATTCTAAACTAAGTAGATAAAAAGTAGATAAATAAGAAAATAGCAAGGTGTTACAAAACTCTGTAATCCTTGCTATTACTGTATTTATTATTCGATGATGTCAGCAACAACACCTGAACCAACTGTTCT